>Ga0310695_10000299_pt1 | contig 132321 bp, 118 predicted proteins | sample RumenRJG_04DNA_FD_203882 | JGI IMG/M metagenome (GOLD analysis project Ga0310695, IMG submission 203882) | Bovine rumen microbial communities from Lethbridge, Alberta, Canada - RJG_04 (v2) (version 2) | ecosystem: Host-associated > Mammals > Digestive system > Stomach > Rumen | place: Canada...
CAAAAAAATCCACGGGGATAGTGCCCTCTTTTTTAGGGGCAAAACCCTGTTGTCGTTATATGCAACGGTCTAAAATAACGGATCGGAGATATTTATTTTGAAATCATGTCTCCGTGAATAATTCAGGTTCATTCTTTTTTTTAAGCCCCGCCGGGTAAATTTACATCCTTATGCAAAATATGGTAAAATCTATCAGGCAGACTTATGAGGCTATCCCCATGTCTGCACAGTTTATCCATTGAATTAAGGAGGTACAGCTTATGCAGGATTACAAAAAGATCGATCATCCGGGAAACAAGGACGTGGTGCTCCGCTACATTCCCGGACATTTCATCACGCCCAATTCCCATGTAAACTACTACATGGATCTTTCAGACATGAAGGCCAGGCAGCGTGAGGCAAGAGCCACCGGAGAGGAGCTTGCGGATATGTATATTGCCTCCGATGTCATAGACACCATCCTGTGCCTGAACGGAATGGAGGTTGTGGGCGCCTATCTTGCCAACAAGCTCACAAAGGCGGGAGTCATTTCGGCCAACTCACACCAGACCATGTATATCACGACCCCCGAATATAATGCCAGCGGTCAGATGATGTTCCGCGAAAACAACCAGCACATGATCAAGGGTAAAAAGGTTCTTGTCCTCATCGACACGGCAACAACCGGTGCAACCCTCCAGAGTGCCGTGGGTTCCATTCATTTTTACGGTGGAGAGATCGTGGGGATCTCGGCTATCTTCTCCGTTTCTCCCCGCATCGGGGATGTTCCCATCAGAGCCCTCTACTCCTTAAGGGATCTGCCCGACTATGCCAGCCACACTCCCGAAAACTGCCCCATGTGCAAAGGCGGCGTGAAGGTCGATGCCATCTGTAACGGTTTCGGATATTCATCCATCTGAATCTGAGGGATATTTTATATAAAAAAAAGTCCCGCGTTTTTGGTTCTTCCAAAAGCGCGGGACTTTTGCCTTACTCTTTATGCTTCAGGTCTACAGTTTTTTCCTTGCCATATAAACCAGTCTGTCACTGCTTTCTTCGGGCTCCTCATCCTTATAGCCGTCAAAAACCGAAACAAGTTCGAGTCCCTCCCCAGCCAGCAGACCTTTGATCTCCTCCGTGCCGTAGCACTTTTCCAGATGAAGCTCCTCGTATCTTTCGTAGAGATCGCTGTCCTCCGAATGACTTTTTATGAACATTGTGACATTATAGGTGTTCAAGCCCGTTTCCCTGTCGAAGCTGTTTTCCCAGATATATGCCCCGCTGTCTTCGGTCTGGGCAAAAACCCGGTCGGCAAGCACCTTTTCGTAATAGTATCCGGTGTGAAGGTCAAAAATAAAAAGGCCGTCAGGCTCCATGTAGTTATTCACAAGAGCAAAGACCTTTTTCAGATCCTCCCCGGATGTAATGTAGTTTAAGGTGTCGCAGGCAGCTACAACCGCCTTCACGGTTCCGTAGAGCTCAAACTCCCTGATATCCTGGTCAAGGTAGAGAATGTCCCTCTCCCCTCTTTTTTCAATGGCAAGGGAGAGCATCCCGGCGGAATTATCCACTCCTATCATGTCATAGCCCATATCGGAAAGGAGCATGGTCAGGGTTCCGCTCCCGCAGCCAAGATCCAAAACCAGACCTTCATCTATCCCGCAGGAAACAAGCCTTTCCCTGATAAAGGCAGCCCACCCCTTATAGGGGATGTTTCTCATAAAATCGTCATATACTTCAGAAAGTGCCGAATATATCTCAACCTGCATAACTAATTCCTGAATGAATGAATGGGAGCCGGGATCCTTCCGGTCCTGTTTACGAATCCTTTGCAGGAGAAGCTGCTGACCGGCATTATGGGAGCATAGCCCAAAAGTCCGCCAAACTGAGCCATATCCCCAACCTTTTTCCCTATCACAGGTATCAGCCTGACTGCAGTCGTTTTGCTGTTTATCATCCCTATGGCCATCTCGTCTGCTATGATCCCTGCTATGGTGGAGCTTTCTGTATCTCCGGGGATCGCGATCATATCAAGTCCCACTGAGCAGACACAGGTCATGGCCTCCAGCTTTTCAATGGTAAGAGCCCCGGCCTTTACGGCATCGATCATGCCCCTGTCCTCGCTCACCGGAATAAAGGCTCCGGAAAGACCTCCCACATAGCTTGAAGCCATTACCCCGCCCTTTTTAACCTGATCATTCAAAAGAGCAAGGGCTGCAGTGGTCCCGGGAGCTCCCGGTTCTTCAAGACCCATTTCCTTTAAGATGTCCGCAACCGAATCTCCCACAGCCGGAGTGGGCGCAAGGGAAAGATCAACGATCCCGAAGGGGATTCCAAGTCTTTTTGAAGCCTCCAGGGCAACCAGCTGTCCTACTCTTGTAACCTTAAAAGCCGTCTTTTTTACCGTCTCACTCAGGGTCTCAAAGTCGGCACCCCTGACCCCCTCCAGAGCCCTCTTTACAACACCGGGTCCGCTGACACCCACATTTATTATGCAGTCTGCTTCAGAAACTCCGTGAAAGGCACCTGCCATGAAGGGGTTGTCATCGGGAGCGTTGCATAAGACCACCAGCTTCGTGCAGCCTATGGAATCCCTGTCCTGGGTCATATGAGCCGTATCAAGGATCACATCTCCCATAAGACGGACTGCATCCATGTTGATGCCTGTCTTTGTGGAGCCTGCATTAACACTTGACATTATCCTCTCAGTTGCAGAAAGTGCTTCAGGTATCGAACGTATCAGGGCTCTTTCCATATCCGTCATTCCCTTGGATACTATGGCGGAATAGCCTCCGATAAAATTGACTCCCACCTCCCCTGCAGCCTCATCCAGGGTTCTTGCGACCCTTAAAAAATCCCCGCTGCTTTCGCAGGCCGAGGCGCCGATAAGACCTATGGGAGTGACGGATATCCTTTTATTTACTATGGGTATCCCGAATTCCCTCTCGATCTGTTCACCGGTTTTTACAAGATACCTTGCCTTTGTGCAGATCTTGTTTTTTATGTTTTCACACAGCCTGTCCACATCCGAAGATATGCAGTCTGTCAGGGAGATCCCAAGGGTTATGGTCCTTACATCGAGATTCTCCTTTTCTATCATTTCATTGGTCTCAAAGACCTCTTTCATATTAATCATTATGTTCTCCGGATGATCATCTGATCCTTTTATATTACCGGTCTGTCCGAGCCACGGTTGACGTCATCGTGCCGGTTATGCCGGGATCAGGCACCCTTTCCTTTCGTCATATCCTGTGCATCCTGTCAAAGATGTCTTCCCTCTGGCAGTGGATGGTGACCCCGACTTTTTTCCCGATCTCCTCAAGGCCTGAGACCATATCGGAAAAATCCTGCTTTGCCCCGGAAACATCGGTAATCATCATCATGTTAAAGTAGCCGTTGACAATGGTCTGATTGATGTCGAGAATGTTTATGTTCTGCTGCGCAAGATAGGTGCAGACACCTGCTATGATCCCAACGGTGTCATGTCCCACGACTGTTATGATCGCCTTTTTCATACCCTTAAAAGCTCCGTCCTTTCATTTCTTTTTCCAATTAGAACATTAAAATCCGAAAACCTGAATCCCCTGTCCGACATGGTGATCTCCATCCTGACAGTCTCATAGGCAAGCTCCGCCAGGTTGTTTTCCTGACTTAAATGCCCAAGGATTATGTTTTCCAGTTTGTCGCAAAGCAGCTCACAGAGGAGTCTTCCGCAGCTGTCATTCGAAAGATGCCCTTTGTCCGACAGGATCCTCTTCTTCAGCATGTAGGGATAGGGTCCCACCTGGAGCATGTTCACATCATGATTTGCCTCCAGCATTATGGTGTTGCAGCCCTTCATGCTCTCCACGATATAATCGTCATATTTTCCCAGATCGGTCATGATCCCGCAGGACCGACCCTTATTGTCAAATCGGAAACCCACGGGCTCCGCCGCATCATGGGAGATCTTTACGGGTCGTATCTTAAAATCCCCGATATTGAACTCTTTGTCTGCCTCGATCACATGAAAAAGCTCATCCTCTATGGAAGAGAACCTCTGCATCCCTTTTATGGCACCTATGGTTCCCCCTGTGGCATAGATCGGTATGTGGTATCTCTTTGAGATGACCCCCAGTCCGTTTATATGATCAGTGTGCTCATGGGTGATCAGTATCCCCGACATGTCCGAGGCAGAAAGCCCCAGCTCGTTTAAGCCCTCCTCTATCCTCTTTCCGGATATGCCCGCATCCACGCAAAGATGTGTGTTTTCATCCCCGATATAGGTGCAGTTTCCCGAGCTTCCGCTGGCTATGTTGCAAAACCTCATCCCTCTTTCTCCCTGTGTGACCTTTATCCGTCCGAGACCGTCTGTAGCAGATCATTTAAGCTACCGGCAACTGTTTAAGGACATTACTTTTCACAAAACCTGAGAATCCCTCACATTCCTTTACGAACATCAGATTCATGATCCCCATCCTTAAAAAACTACTTATGTAAATTAAAACACATAGATGATACACTATCTTGTGGTTTAATGCAAGAGTGACCACAAGCGGTAAAAAAAAACCGCCGGTCACCCGACGGTCTTTTGAAAGATCAAAGTTTCTTTTTTCAGGCTCTTTCCACAGCGCCTGAACGAAGGCAGCGGCTGCACACATAAATATGCTTCGGTGCTCCGTTAACCTTGCACTTTACTCTTCTTATGTTTGATTTCCAGATCCTGTTGGATCTTCTATGTGAATGGCTGACGTTATTTCCGAAATGAACGCTCTTGCCACAAACTGCACACTTTGCCATGACTACACCTCCTCTATAAAAATATATTTTTATCTGATCATATGCTGCCGGAGTCTCTTTTTCAGTGTCCCGCAAAGCACATAAGCCCGTAAAAAGGCTCCTTTACAGCTTCTTTTATGGGCTTTTTTGCCCACAACAGAAGATATATTAACAGATATCCGATACAAAATCAAGCAGTTTTTTAAAGTAATTATGGTGTCCCTCCGTATTTTGCGTGATAGGCATCAAAGATCCACTTTGCGGCAGGAACGGCATACTCGCTTCCGTTTCCGGCTCCTTCAAGGATCACGGTGACAACGATATCCGGATCCTCCACATTGGAAAAGCCGGTAAACCAGGCATGGCTCCTTCCCTTCACCGTTCCGAATTCAGCGGAGCCTGTCTTTCCCGCAGTGGTATAAAAGGCCTCCTTAAGCTTTCTTCCGGTACCGGTCTTAACAACCTCTGTCATAAAGCTCCTTAAAAGAGCCGCCTCCTGACTGCTCATGATCCTTTTATATTCCTGTGGCTCATATGATTCGATGATCCTCCCCTGATAGTTTTCCTGTCTTATTATCTCCATGGGCTTCATCATCACCCCGTCATTTGCTATCGCCTCCGTGATGAGGGCCATGTGCATGGGAGTCACAAGCACCTTTCCCTGTCCTATGGCTTCAAGCATCCTGTCTTCCGCGGAGGATACGCTGCTTAGGGAAAACTCCGATCTCTTATAATCCATGTCAAGGGGCAGAACCCGGTTAAAGAGGAGACTGTCCGCCGTATCCGAAAAGACCGGGGCATCCGCCTTAAGGCCTATGTTGGCAAAGGAGCAGTTGCAGGATTTTGCAAAGGAGGTCAGAAGATCCACCGTTCCGTGAACACTGCCGTGAAAACACTCTATGGATGTATCACCTTCACTTATCCTTCCGATACAGCTGTATCTGTAGTCCGAATAATCGTCGGGATGCTCTCTGATATATTCAAGGGCGGTAACTATCTTAAAGGTGGATCCCGGAGGATAGAGTCCCTGTACTGCCCGGTTCAAAAGGGGCGACTCCTCGTTGTTGTTGCTGATCTCATCCCAGTTGTCACCTACCGTGTTGGGGTCATAGTCAGGCTTTGACACCATGGCAAGGATCCTGCCCGTCTTTGCCTCAAGCACCACGGCTGCCCCCCTGTAGCTTCCCAGAGCCTGATAGGCTGCAAGCTGCATGTCTCTGTCATAGGTGGTATAAATATTGTCCCCGGTATTCCTTAAGCCCGACATTTCCTTTGACACCCTTTCCTTAACCGGGGCATTGGAGGTGAGCAGCTCTATGTTGGCAGTCTTTTCAAGGCCGTAGTTGCCATAGGTGGAAAATCCCACGGCGTGGGCAAAAAGGTTTGCAAAGGGATAGAATCTGACCTCCTTTCCTTCAGGATCCAGCGCCTGTCTTGCAAGGACCTCTCCCTTCGAGGAATAGATGGTTCCCCGGATCACCTGCTTTTCGAGATTTTTCTGCCTCATGTTATAGGAGTTGTTGATCTGCTTCGGAGCCCTGAACTGGACATAGAAGGCAAAATATGCGATGAGGACCAGAAACAGTGACAGAAATATATATACCGTTACCTTAAGCTCACGGTTTTTGTCTTTTCTTTTTTCTTCCATTCCGTTTTTTTTTAGGCATAAGCACCTGTTTACAGACCTCCGGTTTCCGACCGGTTACGGCAATAAACATACAGTCCCTGAATGATGGCAAACATTATGAGCGTCGACACCACGCTGGTTCCTCCGTAGCTGACTAAAGGCAGGGTCACCCCCGTTAAGGGGATAAACTTCGTGACCCCGCCTATGGTCAGGAAGATCTGAAATCCGTAATTTACGGCAAGTCCCAGGGCTATAAGCTTAAAATATCTGTCGTTCAGCGACATCGATATGTTCATGAACATCAGAAAATTGCTGAGGCAGATCAGTATCAGACACATGGCAAAAAACGCTCCCATTTCCTCGGATACGGCCGAAAAAATAAAGTCCTGGACCACCACAGGGATCTTGTCGGGAGACCCAAGTCCAAGTCCCATTCCCGACCAGGACCCGGTTCCGATGGCAAACAGGGACTGTGCCAGCTGATAGCCCTGTCCTCCCACATCCTTAAAGGGATCCAAAAAGGCAGCAACCCTTACCCTGACATGAGAAAAAAGCCTGTATCCGGCCAGGCAGGAAAGAACTCCCGCAAGAGCCCCGCCCGCAAGGATCAGCGGCATCCTCAGTCCCACATAGAACATGAAAAGAGCCACGATATAAAATATCAGCGCTCCTCCCAGATCCTTGCACAAAACCAGAATGCCTATGTGAAGGCAGGATATCAAAACGGCCGCAATGATCCTCCCCCTTCTTTCGCTTACTTCCTCCTCATAGTCCGGGATCAGCATCCCGGCTATGAAGAATACAAAGAGGATCTTTACGAATTCCGAGGGTGCAAAGGTAAAGCCGGCAATGGTCAGGGTTATCTTTGAACCGTTGGTCACGGTTCCCTTGGTCATCATGAAAAGAAGGATCAGTATTCCCCCTATCCCGTAATACATGGTGTATTTTTTGATGAAATGTTCTATCTTCCCGATCAGAAAAGGGATGATCATGGTTAAGGCAAGGGAAAAGGCAACTATGATGAACTGCTTTACGGATCTGTTACGGGAAAGCCTTGTCAGCATAATAAAGCTAACGGCCAGGAGATAGCACATATTGTTCGTGACAAGCCTTGAAGAGCCGGGGTAGATCACAAGATACAGGGCTATCACGGCAAGGAACATGACCTCCTGCAGGGCGCAGGTGAACATCAGATCCGGGTCATTAAGCCTTACGGAAAGGACGTAAAAGCCCAGAACATGGGTAAGAAAGAGCAGAACATACTGAAACACGTAGAACAGGGTTCTTTCGCGTCCGCTCTTAAAGGCAAACACTATGAAACAGTGAAAGGTATAAAAAACTATGAAAATGGCAAGCAGGTACCTTGAAAGGCCCGTCAGTGCTTCTGTCATATATCCTACTCCACACCCTTTACAAAATGACCGGTGGTATAGTCCTTAAAGGGTGGCATCCCATCCTTTTTTCCATCCCTGACCAGGCCGACGAAATAGTCCGTTATCCTGACTGCCTCCCCGGGATCCTCAAGGGTAAAGTAAAGCCTCAGCGACTTAAGGTCAAGCTTTCTTATCCTGTCCATCTGGGTATGAAGGGAAAGGGGGACACTGTTAAAGATAACGTTATAGCAGTACCTGCAAAAGCAGATGCAGCCCTGCTTTTTTCCCATCCTGTCCCTTAAGGCCACCCTGTGACCGTTTTTTTCGTCCTTCCTGCAGCCTTCGGTGTTTTTATAAAGACACTGGGAGCTGATCATCATGGGAACATGACCGTAGATCATAAGTTCCGAGGACTGCGTACCCCTTTCCCTGATTTCGTGGAAATTTAGCTCCAAGGGAACCGTGTCAAGAAAAACCCCTCTTTTTTCAAGCAGGTCTTTTGCAGAGCGGTTAAAGGTATAAAGCTGGGCATCCGCCACTATCCTGCCCTTATAGCCGTTTTCAAGCAGAAAGCCCAGACCGTCCGGTGTCCTCACAAGGATCTCGTCCTCCTTCAGCATTTCCCTTAAGGTCTCCCCGTCCTTTTTTCTCATGACGTAGGGAAAGACGTTTTTGTATATATGGAGCTGCGGATAGGTCTTTTCAAGAAGCTCCGCAGTCGTTTTGTCTTCACAAAGAACGCTTATATCCACTGTTCAGCCTTTCATTAAGCATCATCAACCCCTGCCTCCTTAAGCTGTTTAAGGCAGATACCGGCACAAAGCTTTCCCCGTCGGTATCTATTTCCGGGGAGTCTATGTTAAAATCCGAATCCCCCGTTTTAATAACCTGTTTTTTGATATCATCGGAACTGAGGGCCCTGGTCTTTGCTTTTTCGGGTTCCACACCCTCAAGGCTTACGGTGACTCCGTCTGTTTCAAGCCTGAGCCTTACAGGCTCCCCCTGTCTTATGAGGCAGAAGGCCCTTACATCCTTTTTAAGCCTTTTGGGCACAAAGGACTCTTTTTCTTCCCTCAGGCTCTTATATCCGGTACTGTTTTTGTTTATCATGTCAGGCCCGTTCTTTTTGCAGTAATATCCCGGGGATATGCCTCCCCTGCTGTAGAACCCTTCAAGCCTTTTCCTGTCCTCAGGCAGAACCTTTAAGTCCCTGTCTCCGCTGATGTAAAGATCCATGTATTTTCTGTATATGGAGGTTACATTTGCAACATATTCGGGAGGCTTCATCCGCCCCTCTATCTTAAAGGAATCAATCCCGGCATCCATTAGCCTGTCCAGAATATCAAGAGTGCACATATCCTTCATGCTGAGCAGATTTGCCTCCTTCTCCCCCAAGCAGGCATAGGGCAGTCTGCATGGGCCGGCACACCTTCCCCTGTTGGCGCTCCTTCCTCCCAGAAAGGACGACATGAGGCACTGTCCCGAATAGGAATAGCACATGGCTCCGTGGATGAAGCATTCAACCTCCAGGCCGCTTTCTTCCTTAAGTTCAACGATCTCTGCAAGGGACAGTTCCCTGGCGGGCACTATCCTTTCGATCCCCAGGGATGCCGCAAGCCTTGCCCCGTATGAAGTGCAGACGGACATCTGGGTGCTGGCGTGGAGCTTAAGGGAAGGAAAATTCTCCCTTAAAAGTGCTGCCACGCCCGTATCCTGGATTATGACCCCATCCAGCCCCTCCTCATAGAAGGGTCTGATAAAGGAGCAGATATCCTTAAATTCCCTTTCCTTTATCAGGGTATTAAGGGTCAGATAGAGCTTTTTTCCGAAAAGATGGACATAGTCAATGGCCTTTATGAGGCTTTCTTCGTCAAAATTTCCGGCATAGGCTCTTGCAGAAAATCTGTCCGCCCCTGCATAGACCGCATCCGCTCCGCTTGAGATGGCAGCATAAAGGCAGTCCATGTTCCCTGCCGGTGACAAAAGCTCATAATCACAAACAAGGCTGTCCTTTCCGACAGCCTTTTCATATTTATCATTATTTGTTTTTCCGGATAGATCCGTCATCTTCTATCTTCTTCTGTTGTTGTTTGAAGAGATCACCCTGTCCCTTCCCCTCAGCTCAGCCTCCAGCTCGATGACCCTGCGCTGGTTTTTGCTGTTCTCATCCTGAAGCTCCTTAAAGGTCTTTTCCAGAGCCTCCATCTTGGTCATCTGCACCACCAGATTGTGCTTTAAGTCATATGCCTCTTTGTCCCTCTTTTCAAGATCCGCCAGAACCTGGTCCAGCTGTTCCCTGGCCTTGAAGAAGTCATCGGCCATGTTCAAAAGGACAAGAACATTCTGGGTCTCCACCGGAAGCCTCTTGAAGGAATCCGTCCTCTGGTATTCAGAAAGCCTGCTGTTTATATAAGCCGCAACCCGCTGCAGATATTCCTCACTGTCATAGCCCGTAAGCTTATATACCTTGCCGGCTATGGTGACATCCGCTTCTTTTTTGTCTGAATAGTTTGCCATTTGTCTAATTCCTTAAACATTTATTGTGATGGTTACTGCCTTAAGTGCTCATGCCCCGGGATCCTCCCGGCTATAACCCTTCCAAAAGCACAAACCGCTGTTATTTTACCACGAAGTAATCATGTATTCAACCTGAAAAGTAACAGCCAAAAACCCTTCATCCTTCTGACAGTTACCCTGAAAACCCTTTTATGCCCATATGTATCCTTGCCTTGTCGGTAACCACCCTCCCCTTGGGTGTTCTGATGATGAATCCGTTTTTCAGAAGGAAGGGCTCATAAACGTCCTCCAGGGTTCCCGGATCCTCTCCCAGAGTCGCAGCAAGGGTGTCAAGACCCACAGGACCCCCGTTAAACCTGTTTAACATGGTCAGAAGAATGTTCCTGTCCAGGTTGTCCAGCCCGTATTTATCGACCTCCATTATGTCCAGAGCCTCATTGGCGACATCTGCGGTAATATATCCGTCATGGCGCACCTGGGCAAAATCCCTGACCCTTTTCAGGATCCTGTTGGCGATCCTGGGTGTCCCCCTTGACCGCATGCCCATCTGGAGGGCTCCTTCGTCATCCACCTTAACATCCAGTTTTTTTGCGGAATTCTTTATAATCAGGGCAAGCTCATCATTATCGTAGAATTCAAGCCTTTCGGAGATCCCGAAACGGTCTCTTAATGGTGCCGAAAGCAGTCCGGCCCTGGTCGTTGCACCCACAAGGGTAAAATGCGGAAGCTCAAGCCTTAAGGATCTGGCAGTGGGTCCCTTTCCGATCACTATGTCAATACAGTAGTCCTCCATGGCCGGATAGAGAACCTCCTCCACCTGCCTGTTCAGCCTGTGGATCTCGTCCACAAAAAGTACATCGCCCTCCGCAAGATTGTTCAGGATCGCAGCCATGTCCCCCGGCTTTTCAATGGCCGGACCACTGGTGATCTTGATGTTGACCCCCATCTCATGGGCTATGATCTCTGCAAGAGTGGTCTTGCCCAGACCGGGAGGTCCGTAAAAAAGCACATGATCCAGTGAATCATTCCTGCTTTTGGCGGCTTCGATATATATCTTCAGTTTTTCCTTGATCTTTTCCTGTCCGATGTATTCGGAAAGACTCACGGGTCTTAAGGATCCCTCGAATCTTTCCTCCCCCTCATTCAGGTCTGTCTCTATTACTCTTTTACCCATTGTTTCCCTGAAATGATACTAATGACGTTATGATCCGGGATATGCCCCTCAGCACGGCACCTAACCCAGATATTTAAGGGCCTTTTTCAGAAGCTCCCCTGCATCTTTTGCCTGTCCGTTTTCACAGGCCGCCTTAACTGCCTTATAGCTTTCCGAGGATGAATAGCCCAGGGCAGTCAGAGCCTGAACAGCCTCATTCCTGATGTCATTGCCCTCAAAGCCTCCCGAAGAGCCGGACGATGATCCTCCTTTGTCCTCCGGTGACATCCTGCCAAGCTTGTCCTTAAGCTCCAGAATCAGCTTCTGGGCCGTTTTCAGCCCGATCCCCGGATTCTGGGATATGCCCTTTGCATCTCCGGTAAGGATGGCAAACCTTAAGTCATCAGCTCCCATGGAGGAAACGATCTGCAAGGCTCCCTTGGGTCCTATTCCGCTGACGGTCAGAAGGAGCCTGAAGAGATTTATCTCATCCTTCGACAAAAAGCCGTAAAGAGAGATGTCATCTTCCCTTACGGCCATGTATGTGTATATGGTCACCTCATCCGGTGAATTGTTGGCCAGAGACGCTGTCCTTGCTCCTACATTTATCTCAAAGCCGACTCCGGAAACATCAAGTGTCATTGTGTTCTCCGAATAACCAGCAACCCTGCCCCTTAAAAATCCTATCATAATCCCTTTCTGTAGTCCCTTATCTTATTTCTCATATTCCTGAAGCTGTCCATGGTATATTTGAAGCCCAGAACCCTTGTAAGCTGGACCGTGAAATCCAGGACAAAGATGACTGCCACGGTCTTTATGAAGATTATGCCTGCATTCTCCGGTATGAGATCCGTTGTCCCGGCAACGAATTTCTGAAGAAAGGCAAAGAGGAAGATGCAGTAAAAGCCCCAGGCTATGCTGCTTTCCAGACAGAGGATCCCCTTGTAGTTGAAGGGCTTGTCGTTATAGTCCCACCAGACTCCGCCGAGAAACTTTTTCATAAGGATCGCAACAAAGAACTCAAAGCCAGTTCCGGCTATGACCCCGAGAAAATAGAGGATCAGATAGTCCTCTGCAAAGGGTCTGAAAAGAAGATAGCCTCCCACGAACCCGAAACCGTAGATGGGACAGAAGGGTCCCTTGTTGAAGCCCCTGTTTGTGAGCTTTTTATTGCACCAGGACATATATATGCTCTCAAGACCCCAGCCGATGACGCTGTAGGCTATGAACCACATCGCTATATGATAAAAATCTATTCCCAAAAGCTGATAGTTCCACACCATGCCGGAAAACTCTCCTATTGTATCCCACTTCTTCCCTTCAGGTTAAACCCTGTCAGCAACTTCAATTATAAAACATATCTGCATAAAAAAACAGCCCTGAATAATTTCAGGGCTGTGACTAGTTCAGTCCCGAGCCACGAGCGACATCAGCATGCTGATGGAGTCGAGTAGCTACGGGCAAATATGTAAATTTAGCAGGTTCGGCACCATTGCCGAAGGCAATTCTCATGTGCCGAACCCGTTACTGTTTACGTGGTCTGGTTGACCACGTAAGCAGTAACTGTGACTGACATCAGTTATACTTGCGCTTGCGTGCGGCTTCAGACTTCTTCTTCCGCCTTACGCTGGGCTTCTCGTAATGCTCTCTTTTACGAATCTCCTGCTGTATGCCGGCTTTTGCGCAGTTTCTCTTAAAGCGCCTTAAAGCACTGTCGAGAGATTCATTCTCTTTTACGATAACGCTTGACATTTCCTCAACCCTCCCTTCAGCCCAAAACAATACGGTATGCCGTCTTGCTGAATGGGTAATTTAAGCAGCTGCGATCCTGCAACAGCCAAAAGAAATTATAATCGTCCCATGCCTCTGAGTCAAGAGGTTTTTTATTTTATCTGGTTTTCAAGCACCTCGGCGGCTTTCTTCAGGGCTTCGTCGATACCTGCGGGATTCTTTCCCCCGGCCTGGGCCATGTTGGGTCTTCCGCCTCCTCCGCCTCCGACCAGAGCTGCGATCTCCCTGATGAGATTTCCCGAATGGGCACCCTTTGAAACGGCTCCGTCAGTTGCCGAGACCACGATATTGACCTTTCCTTCAGCTTCACTTAAGAGGATCACAACCCCGTCCTTAAGCTTGCCTTTAAGATCGTCGCTCAGATCCCTTAAGCCGGCCATATCAACATCCTTTATCCTTTGGGCTATATATCTGACGCCCTTTACCTCCTTAATGCTCTCTTCCACATTTCCGACAGCATTCCTGGCGGCCTGAGCCTTTAAGGATTCATTTTCAGACCTTAAGGCCTTTATCTCATCGAAAAGCTTTCCTATCTTTTCCGTTAGTTCCTCCGGCGTGGTCTTTGCCGCGGTACAGGCTCTTAAAAGCTCCTCATCCCTCTTTTTATAGTATTCAAAAACATTTGAGCCCGTGATGGCTTCTATCCTTCTTACACCGGCAGCTATCCCGGCCTCTGAAAGGATCTTAAAGGTTATGATGTCCCCGGTATTCTTAACATGGGTTCCGCCGCACAGCTCCTTTGAAAAATCCCCCATGCCCACAACTCTTACCGTTTCACCGTATTTTTCACCGAAAAGAGCCATGGCTCCGGTCTTTTTTGCATCCTCCATGGACATGATGTCAGTCTTAACGGGAAGGCTCTCGGCGATCTTTTCGTTTACGATCTCCTCCACCTTTTTCAGTTCTTCCTGACTCATGGCCTTGTTATAGCTGAAATCAAACCTCGTCCTGAGATCATCCTGATAGGAGCCCTGCTGGGTAACTCCGTCCCCAAGGACCAACTGAAGAGCCTTCTGCATGAGGTGGGTCGCAGAGTGGTTTTTGCAGGTCTTCTCCCTTTTTTGGGGATCAACCTTAAGCATAACCCTGTCGTTAACCCTAAAGGTTCCCGAGCTCACCCTGCCCTTATGGCCGATCCTGTCGCCGGGCAACTTAAGGGTCTCCGTAACTTCAAACACGGCATCTTTGGTCTCTATGACTCCGCTGTCCCCCTTCTGGCCTCCCATTGTGGCATAGAAGGGTGTTCTTCCCGTGATGACCGTGCCCTCCTGACCCTTTGAAAGGGTCTCAACAAGCGCCTTTCCGTCTGACAGGGCAAGGAGTGTATCTTCCTCTTCCGTTCTGTCATATCCGACAAATTCGCTCTTTATCTCTTCCTTAAGACCGTCATAGACCGACATTTCATTTGAAAGATCGGCTGAAAAACTCTTGGAGTCCCGGGCCTTTTGCTTCTGCTCCTCCATTGCCTCATCAAAGCCCTCTTCATCAACCGAAAAGCCCTTTTCCTCCGCCATCTCAACGGTAAGCTCCAGGGGGAAGCCGAAGGTATCGTAAAGGTAGAAGGCCGATCTTCCGTCAATGGTTTTTTTACCCTCCTTCTCCTTTGCAAGAAGGATCTTCTCGATCTCCTTCATTCCGTTTTCCAGAGTGCTTTCAAATCTTTCGATCTCGCTGTCAAGTTCGTCTTTTATGAAATCACGGTTCTTTTTAAGGAACTCAAAGCTCTGTGCATATATCCTGTCAACAAAGATGAGGGCTATGTCAAGAAGGTCTTCCTTCTTAAGTCCCAGGAGTCTTCCGTGTCTTATGGCCCGCCTTATGAGTCTCCTTAAGACATAACCGGCTCCCGCATTTGAAGGAGTCAGTCTTGCCTCATCGCCGATAAGCATGACCGAGGTTCTCACGTGGTCTGCAAGGATCCTCATGGATCTTGTCTTTTCCTCGTCCGCCCCGTAGCTCACACCGGTCTTTTTTTCAATATATTCTATAACGGGAAGAAAAAGATCCGTCCTGTACACATCCTTTGTGCCGTTTAAGAAGGCAAGGATCCTCTCCAGTCCCCATCCCGTATCCACATTTTTCTGCTTTAAGGGGGTCAGGGAGCCGTCCTTGTGCTTTTCATACTGCATGAAAACATCATTTCCAAGCTCGGTATATTTTCCGCAGTCGCAGCCGGGACCGCAGTCAGGTCCGCAGTCCTCAACGTCGGCTATGTAGAACATCTCGCTGTCGGGTCCGCAGGGACCGTATTCAAGCCCCCACCAGTTGTCCTTTGCAGGAAGATAGTAGATGTTTTCCTTCTTAAAGCCGGATTCGATCCTGTATTGGGCTCCCTCTTCATCCCGGGGAGCATTGTCATCCCCCGCAAAGACCGTTGCCGCAAGGTGATCAGCATCAAAGCCCAGAACCTGGGTCAAAAGCTCGAAGCTCCACTGGCATCTTTCCTTTTTGAAATAGTCTCCCAGGCTCCAGCTGCCCATCATCTCAAAAAAGGTAACGTGGCTCTTATCCCCCACCGAATCTATGTCGTTGGTCCTCACACAGCCCTGGACATTGCAGAGCCTGGTTCCAAGGGGGTGCTTCTGCCCAAGAAGATAGGGCATCAAGGGCTGCATACCAGCCACGTTGAAAAGAACCCCGGTCGAACCGTCCGATACAAGGGAAACTGCCCCCACATCCACATGTCCTCTTTCCTTATAAAAGTCCTTCCAGGCCTTTCTTAATTCATCTGACGTAAACTGTTTCATCTTCTTCACCACATTCCTTACTTAAGGTCGAATTTTCCTTCGAAATATGCCTCCAGGGAGTCAATGGATATCCTTTCCTGCTTCATGCTGTCTCTGTCCCTGACGGTCACCGCGCCGTCATTTTCCGAATCAAAATCATAGGTCACACAGAACGGGGTTCCGATCTCATCCTGGCGGCGATAGCGCTTTCCGATGGCTCCTCTTTCGTCAAATTCGCAGTTGTATTTTCTGCTGAGTCTGTCATATATCTCCTCTGCCTTTTCATTCAGCTTCTTTGAAAGGGGAAGAACACCGATCTTAACAGGAGCAAGTGCGGGATGGAACCGAAGAACCGTCCTCACATCGCCGCCTTCAAGTTCTTCCTCGTCATAAGCTTCACACAGAAAGGCAAGAACGACCCTGTCCGCACCGAGAGAAGGCTCGATGACAAAGGGAAGATATTTCTCGTTTGTGGTATCGTCAAAGTACTGCATATCCTGTCCCGAAACCTCCTGATGTCTCGAAAGGTCATAGTCGGTCCTGTCAGCTATGCCCCAGAGCTCGCCCCAGCCGAAGGGGAAGAGATATTCAAGATCCGTCGTCGCCTTTGAATAGAAGGCAAGCTCCTCGGGATCGTGATCCCTGGTCTTGATGTGTTCCTTTGAAAGTCCAAGATCAAAAAGGAAATCCTGGCAGTATTTCTTCCAATAGTCGAACCATTCAAGATCGGTGCCCGGCTTGCAGAAGAATTCCAGCTCCATCTGCTCAAATTCCCTTGTCCTGAAGGTGAAGTTTCCGGGAGTGATCTCATTTCTGAAGGATTTTCCGATCTGTCCGATACCGAAGGGTATCTTCTTTCTGGAGGTTCTCTGGACATTTTTGAAATTCACGAATATACCCTGGGCTGTCTCGGGTCTTAAGTAGACCACGTTCTTTGCCTCCTCGGTAACCCCCTGGAAGGTCTTAAACATGAGATTAAACTGCCTTATATCCGTGAAATTGTGCTTTCCGCAGGTGGGACAGGGAATGGAATTTTCCTTGATGAAATCCATCATCTGCTCATTTGACCATCCGTCAACCGAGGATTCAAGGGTCTTTCCGTTTTCCTTTGCCCAGTTTTCGATTATGTTGTCAGCTCTGAACCTCTCGTGGCACTCACGGCAGTCGATCAGGGGATCCGAAAAGCTCCCGATGTGCCCGGAAGCCACATAGGTCTGGGTGTTCATGAGAATGGCACAGTCAACTCCCACGTTATATTTATTTCCGGTCACAAATTTCTGCCACCAGGCCTTTTTCACATTATTCTTAAGCTCAACTCCCAGATTCCCGTAGTCCCAGGTGTTAGCCAGTCCACCGTAGATCTCGGAGCCGGGATAGATAAAGCCCCTGCCCTTTGCCAAAGAAACGATCTTGTCCATTGTTTTTTCCATAATGCTCCTCCGTTTTTAAGCCGCTTTCGCGGCAAGCCTGGTGTTTCCGGTATCCGATGGAAAACCGGATGCCTTCTAATAAACTATCACAGCATTCGTCCCGTCCGCGACCGTGGCAGAAGCACTTTTCTTCTTCCCGTCAACCGTCACGTTGGACGAAGCATACTTTACTTTTCTGGGAAGCACAACATCCATGCTCTCAGACAGAACCACGGCTCTGTCACCTCCCGCCATGAGCGCATCGCCGGGAAGCACAACTCCCCGTTCTTTAAGGGAATCTATGGTATCGGCATAGAAGACCGTACCGTTAAAATTCGACAATGCGGTGTCGTTCTCAAAGCTCAGGGAAAGTCTGGCCTTTCCGGAGTCAGTTTCAAGATCCACGAACTTAACCGATTTTCCGTATCTTGAAAGCTCCTCGTTTATCATGCTCATCAGGCCGTTTTCGTCATAAAGGCTCTCGTCAAAATCCTCAACCAGAGTCTCATCGATCGAGCCGTCCTTATTTACGGTAACCGTGGTCACCGAAACCTCTTTTGGTCCGGCGCTTTGGGCGATCCTGCCCACCAGCCTGAAGATCAGAAAGCCCAGGGCTCCCAGAATGGCAAGCAGCACAAGTACAACAATGGTCCTTGCCAGGATCACCTGCTGCCTGCGTCTTCTCTTTTTTCTGGAAACCTTCTTTTTAGCCATTTGTCCTTATATTTTCTTTAAAAACAACCGTCCCTGTCACTTGCTTCTCAACACGCAATCAAATATTATATCCCAAGTCTCTTATCACTTCAAGGCTTTTTAAGCCCGAGGGGATAAAAACCTGCCTCCTTTTTGATGCAATGCTGATGAGCTCTTCCCTGATTTCATCAGTCACCCTGAAGGAAAACAGGTCCTTTATTTCGGACCTCTCTATGTATCTTATGGCATCAACCGTCCCCAAAAGCCTTGCATCCTCCTTCTCTGCCCCCGGATATTCCCCGTTCAGCATTATGAGCTTGAGTTGGAAAACCGGACAAATGAGGTCGTTTGACAGCTTATCCGTTAAAAGTGCCTGCATGGATCTGTAAAGAAGCTTTAAGATCTCGGAGCAGTCAACATTTTCCCTGGTGCAGTATTCGGCCATATCACAAAAAAAAGATGCATAGACCATGTTCTCCATGTCCAGGCGTATGCCTTCGAAATAGTTTAAGATCTCGGCTTCGGAGAGATTGTAGGCACTCCGGCCCTCAAAGAGTTTGAAATTACCGAAGCTCAGGGGTTCGCAGGAGGCCATGAACCTGGATCCCTGTCTTTTAACCCCCTTGGCAAAGACCGTGATCTTTCCGATCTCCCTTGTGAGTATCATCAGTCTCTTATCATATTCGGAATGGTCAAAGGCCTTAATGACCATCCCTGTAACGGATACAGGCTCACTCATCTTCTAAAGATCCTTCGGATCATATCCGTAGCTCTTCATAAGCGACTCGTTATCCCGCCAGTCCTTTCTCACCTTGACAAAGAGCTTGAGACTTACATGGGCTTCAAGCAGGTCCTCAATGTCCTTCCTTGCCAGGGTTCCGATCCTTTTAAGCATCGTCCCGCCCTTCCCGATGATGATCCCCTTGTGGGAATCCTTCTCGCAGACAATGACCGCATCTATCCGGGTGATCCTCTCCTCCTCCTTCATCTGCTCGATCTCAACTGCGACTCCGTGAGGAACCTCGTCCTTCAGGCATCTTAAGATCTTCTCCCTGATGATCTCACCCGAAAGGTTCCTGACCGTTTCTTCTGTCACGGTCTCATCATCATAGAGAGGGGGTGAAAGAGGCAGATTATCGATTATCTCCTTTTTAAGTTCATCGGTTCCCATGCTCTTAAGGGCGCTCACGGGGACGCAGGCAACAGCATCGATAAGCTTTGAAAAGCAGTCCATCACAGGCAGGAGCTCTTCTTTTTTAACGCTGTCGATCTTGTTTATGGCAAGGATCACCTTTGAACCGGATTCCTTTATGAGCCCGGCTATCTCCCTGTCTGCCGGACCTATGTAGGTGGAAGGCTCCACAACCCAGACAACCAGATCCACATCAGTGAGGGCGCCTATGGCAGCCTTGTCCATATAATCACTCAGGCGGTTTTTTGCGGTATGGATCCCGGGAGTGTCCACAAAGATGATCTGGCCTCTCTCATCGGTGTAAACCGTCTTTATCCTTTTTCTGGTGGTCTGGGGTTTTGCGGAAGTGATGGCTATCTTCATTCCCACCATATGGTTCATCAGGGTGGACTTTCCCACATTTGACCTTCCGACTATGGTAACAAACCCGCATCTGAAATCATCTTTTTCCATATCCTAAAGCAGATTCCCTGTCTCCTTAAAAAGCTTCCTGTTTTCGTCTACCGCGTTTTCGGAGCCCACAACACACAGGACATTCTTTTTCATGGTTTTTTCAAGATAGGGAGCCAGCTCCCTGATGGTCTTTTCACTGCAGCCTAAGATCTCATCCCTTTCCCTCTGCGCGTCCCCGAAGCTTATGCCTCCCATATATGCGGTCAGACTCCTTAAGCCTTCAGCCTTGGGATTAAGGGGTGCGTCCTTTTCGGCTATGGCACCGATCACATATTTTGTCATGTCCCTTTTGCTGACGGTGAAATCCCTTATATAGTCCGCAGTTCTGTCAAAGATCTCCACGGTCTCCTTAAGGTGGGGATCCCTGTAGGAAACAAGATAGCAGTTTCCGTTCCTTGCAAACATGGACATGCAGCCGTAGGCTCCACCCAGGACTCTCACGTTGTTCCAGAGATAATCATAGCCCAGGATGACCTTAAGCACCGCAAGCTCTCCCCTGTATTCAAGGCCTTCCTTCAGGAAATTGCCCGCCTTTGCCACGTACTGAACCTGTCCGGCGCTCCTGAAGCCCTCGTTTTTCACCTTCTTTTCAAAGGAGATGTCTGCAGGCTTTGAGGCCACTGTGCTCAGCTTCTTTTTGATCCCCTTTGAAAGCTTTACACAGGTCTTAAATGCCTCTTTGGATCCGGTCATGTCAAACATGAAATTATCCCTGTGAAGGAGGATATCCCGAACCTTTTCAAGGCCTGCCTTAAGGCCGGCAAACCTCTTATCGAAATTTCTGTCCAGATCATCTATAAAATTATAGTAATCGATACCGGTAAGCTTTTCCGAATAGTATCTTAGATCACTCACATATGAAAGCGCTCTTGACGAGGCAGTGGCATGACCCGACTGGGGAAGAGAGGCCTGAAGGGAGGATCTGACCATACCGACGATCTCCTTTATCCTCTTTTTGTCCGAAAAATCTGAAGTAAAGAGGATCTCCTCCATGAGATCAAAGGCTCTTTCAAGCCTGTCCTCCTTGATCCTGGCCCTGACCTCAAATTCCTGGTCGAAGTCTTCCGGGCTTGAATAGAGGGGATAGGCGGCAAATTCGAAGGAAATGCCTCCCGCTGCCAGATTGATCTCATCGGACAGATCCCGGTAGCTGTAGTTCTTTGTGCTGACACTCCCAAAAAGGCTCCTTAAAAGACCCGCATGACAGATCAGGTCTTCAGGAATGCTCTGCATGGAAAACATGAGACCTGTGTAGGCTATGCCGTTTGTAAAGATATCGTGGAAGATGAACCTGGTTCCCTCCTCAATATGCTCCTCATTCTTAAACTCCAGAGCCTTCTTTTCAATGTCGGAGATCCTTAAAAGGGGTATCGTCATAAGCTGCTCGGGAGTTGAAGGCTCTGACTGGTAGCGCTTTAATTCTTCCGTATCCCTGACCAGAGCCTCTTTTTCGGCCTTTGAAAGTGATGCTTTATATTTTTCAAGCTCCTTCTTTACCTTTTTCTCATTTTCGGCGTTAAGCCCCCTTTTCGGTTTTAAGACCACCAGGGAGGAATGGGGATTGTCGATCAGATACCTCTTTACAAGGTCTTCAAAATATCCGCTGTCCTTATCCAGTTCCTTCCTTAAGCTCTCATAGGTGGCATTCTGCTCTATGTGCATAAAGGGATCGTTTTCGTCATAAAGCCAGGAATCCAGAGCCTGAAGTCCGTACATAAGCCCCTTGGGATAGCGTCCGAAATCCGCCTCCCTGTACCTGAATTCCATGACATTTAAGGCCGCTGAAAGTGCCTTTTTATCGATCCCCTCCCTGACCAGCTTTTTAAGGGTATCCGTCACTGTCTTTGCAAACCTGTCCCTGTCCTCAGGATCTGCATATTTGGCAATGACCGAAAAATGAGGCTGGCAGATCCCGTTTTCATAGACACTTTCTATGTCCTCCCCTATGCCGGCATCGAGAAGAGCCTGCTTTACGGGTGCCCCGGGCTTGTCAAGAAGGACATACTGGATCACCTGCAGGGCTATGTAGAGCCCGGGATCGAGATTATCCTTTAAGGCATAGCTTAAAGCCAGATATGTATTTTTCTTCTCATCTTCCCCGTCCGAAAGGGAGTATTCCCTTTCCAGCTCCACCCTCTTTTTGAAGGGCTTCTGTATCTTAAGGGTGGAATCCAGGTCGATCCTTTCATAATGTGAAAGGTAGTCCCTGTCAAGCCATTTGAGTCTTTCCGCCATGTCCGAATCGCCGTAGATGTAGATGTAGGAATTTACGGGATGGTAGTACTTCCTGTGAAAATCAAGAAATTCCTCATAGGTAAGATCCGGAATGACTTTGGGATCTCCTCCCGATTCAACCCCGTAGGCAGTGTCAGGATAAAGGGAATCATAGATGAGGCGGTCTAAAACGTCGTCAGGAGAGGAAAAAGCCCCCTTCATCTCGTTATAAACAACACCGTTATATGTGAGCTCCCCGTCCTCACTTTCCAGCTCATAGTGCCAGCCTTCCTGCCTGAAGATCTTTTCGTTCTCATAGATGGCGGGATTGAACACCGCATCCATATAGACATCGCTCAGATTGGCAAAGTCCTTCTTATTGGTGCTGGCAACCGGATAGACGGTCTTATCGGGAAATGTCATGGCATTTAAGAAGGTGTTTAATGACCCCTTTGCAAGCTCGATAAAGGGATCCTTTGCCTTATATTTTTTCGACCCGCATAGTACCGTATGCTCCAGAATATGGGGTGTTCCCTTTGAATTTTGTGGAGGAGTCCTGAAGCCCACATAAAACACCTTGTTCCTGTCATCATTTGAAAGGATGAATATCCTGGCGCCGCTCTTTTTGTGTTTCAAAAGATAGCCCTTTGAATTAAGGTCTTCCACTTCCTTTTTCTTAATGATCTCGTACTCTTTTACATCCTCGATCCTCATTGATCCACCCTGTTACCTTCCTCTAAATATTTCATCAAAGCATCAAAATTCTTTTCCGCCTCTTCAATGCCGTTTTCATAGAATCTGTCCAAAAGCCTCGGATTTCTTTCGGTTCTTGAAACCGGCTTTGCTGTTGGTCTGAAAACAAAGATCCTGCCTTCCCTCTCCAGCCTTTCAATAAGATCCAGCTGCCTGTTATAAACCCGGCTCCTGTGGATGGCAGCCCTGCAGAGTCCGGGGTATTTTCCGTAGCTGTTCACCATAAGCCTTGCATAAGAGGCCGAGGTCTTCTTCTTTCTGTAGCCGTAGCTCTTGGTGAGGATCACTATGTTCTTTTTATTTCCCTTCCTGAGTGACCTTCCCAGGGGTATGGAATCGGAAAAGCCTCCGTCCATATAGGGGGTTCCCCTGATAACGACAACAGGCGCCAGAAAAGGCAGGGTTGACGATGCCCTGACAACATCCATCAGAAGCTTCCTGTCATCCTTTACATCCCAGTATTCGCTCCTTCCGGTGATGCAGTTGGTTATGACGGTCTCGCAGTCAATGCCGTTATTGACATTGTCAAAATAGGTGTCGTAGTCAAAGGGGATGAGCTCGTTGGGAAACCTGTCAAAGATAAGATCCATGTCAAAATAGCTTCTTTTGACCGCTATGTTTTTTATCGAGGCAAATTTCAGGGCCTTCTCCCTGATGATCGTGCACTTTTTCGTCCTTTCGGGCTGCTCCGAAACGTAGTCCACCGCATTGCAGGCCCCTGCGCTCACTCCCGCAACATAGGAGGTTCTGACTCCCATATGCATAAGATAATCGAGGACTCCCGCCGTAAAAACGCCTTTGGAGCCCCCGCCTTCAAGGATCATTCCTGTTTTTTCATAAAATGACATACCCTTCACCCCAATCCTTTAACCGGTAAATTTTATGTGACGGTGCGTGAAAAGATGCTCATTGCAGTATTCATAATTTCCGTCGCATTTTGAGCAGAACCTGAACTCCAGGGTCGGGGAATCCACCTCGGTCCTGCCGCAGATGGCACATTTGTGCTTTGTGATCTGCCCTTTTTTTGTATCCTGTCTTGCATTGTAGTTGACCGTGAAGCCGCCCCCTGGCCGGTCCTCCTTTGCATAGGGTCCGGGCGTGGGGTTCTTATAGGCAGGTCCCCTGTCAAAGGCCTTCTTAAAGGCCTGACGCCGTCTCTGTTCTGTCGGAGATATGGATTTGTAGTTTCTGGTGGTAAAGAAGAAGATGACAAAGTTGAGCATGGAGAACACTATAGCCATCCTGACCGGCATGGTTGCATAGAAAGCATTTACCGCCGTCAGCACCAGGTCAAAGATGGCCAGGTACTTTATCTTTATGGGCACCAGAAAATACAGCATGACCTGCATGTTGGGATAGCAGGCTGCAAAGGCCAGAAAGATGGACAGGCTTATGTAGTAGGTGGTGAACATCCCGTCCACGTTTATTCCGAAGCCGTAGAGGACAAAAGCTCCTATGAGCATGAAAAGGACTCCCGAAAAGATGTAGACATTATATCTGAAGTCCCCCCAGGTCTGCTCTAAGGCCGAGCCTATCTGATAGTAGAAAAAGAGCATGATGATGGTAAAGATCCCCGGAGTCTCGGGGGGCATCAAAAGCCAGGTCACAAGTCTCCAGACCTGTCCTCCCTTTATTATGAGCCTGGGGCTTAAGTACATCATCATCAGTATGTTGTTGTGAGTCAGCGCCTGAAAGAAATAGAGCATATAGCCTATGATGTAGGTCAGTATTATGAATTTTGTAAGCTGGGGAACCGCATAGCGCCCTATCTTTCTTTCAAGTTTATTAAGAAATCTGTTCATATAAGCTCCTATCTCCAGACAAACCAGACGAAGAGATACCCCACCGTCACCGCTGTGAGGGTAAAGGGGATCCCTATCTTTGCAAAGTCCTTAAACTTAACCTCATATCCTTCTTTTTTCAGTATGCCGGTTGCCGTTATGTTTGCGGATGCACCGACAGGTGTCAGATTGCCTCCCAGAGTCGCTCCGGTCAGGAGACCGAAATAAAGGAGATAGGGCTCCATGCCCAATGCCGCACAGATGGCTCTCACCACAGGAAGCATGGTTGCAACATAGGGGATGTTATCCACAAAGGCGGAGATCAGGACAGATGCCCAGACAATGACTGTAAAGAGCATGAAAATGCTCCCCTTCCCCACACTGATTATCCCCCGGGCCATATCCTCGATCAGACCGGTTTCCGTAAGGCTCTGAACAACTATGAAAATTCCCAGGAGCAGAAGCAGTGTCTCCCGGTCAATGTCCTTAATAGCCGCCTTTACCTTTTGTGCATCCCTGTGCCTTATGTAGTCCTGAAGGATCGTAATGATACCTATGCTCATGCAGATGATCCCGTTTATCATCTCCGGTTTGTCGGGGATGAAGGAAACGGCAATGAGAAGAACGACGATAAGTGACAGCATTATGCTGGGCACTAAGTCCTTCACCTCAGTCTTTTCGGTCATCTCGACCTTCTGCCTGTATTTCCTGAAAAGGATCATCATGATAAAGACCGTTGCACCGGCTCCAAGTTCCACCGTAAAGAACATTCCGGGTCTTCCCTTGAACCAGAAGAAATCCAGGAAGTTCATCCCCGCATAGCCTCCCAGAAGGATCGAGGTCGTATCCCCCACCAGGGTTGCCGCCCCCTGAAGGTTTGAGCTTACTGCTATGGAGATTATGACGGAAACGGGGTTGATATCAAGCTTTTTACATATGGCAAGTCCCACAGGGGCTATCATCAGCACTGTCGCCACATTGTCTATAAAGGCGGAGACTATTCCGGAAAACAGGGAGATGAGGATTATGAGCCACATCACGTTTTTTGACTTCATCATGAGGATGTCCGCTATTCTTGAGGGCATTTTGGATTCGATGAAGTAAAAGACCACGACCATGGTCCCGGCTATCATCATAAGAACATTCCAGTTTATGGCCGAAAGCGCCTTTAAGGGTGTCATCACCCCGGTAAGGATCAGGATGAGAGCCGCACCCAGAGCGGCAAATACCCTGAATTTTGAAAAGAAGATCATCACAAAATACATTGCGACGAAGATGATTATCACCAGTGTTTTAGAATCCAAAGCAATATCCTTCCATAAAAATAGTCCGCAGGAATCCACTCAGACGAATGATACCCTAATTCACAGCCCTTGTCCATAGTCCGGCGGGTAAAAACCGGTCCCGTACTTACCCGTTTTCCGGTCTCCCCCCAGGGCAGGCAGCGGATCCGGTCCTTGACCGCAGCCTCAGGTTTCCTGCAGTCCGGCGGAAGATCCTTCCGAATAGATCATCTTTAATAACAGGGGCGTCACTATGGAGCTTACTATTATAAGAAGTATCACCGCAGTAAAGTAGCTGTGCTTCATAAGCCCGGCAGCCAGGCCCCTTTGAGCAACGATAAGGGCCACTTCTCCCCTGGTCATCATTCCGATCCCGATCTTTAAGCTGTCCCGGAGCTTATACTTAAGGCAAAGCGCCGCCCCGGAGCATCCGATGATCTTGGACAAAAGTCCAACGGCCACGAAGGCAGCCGCAAAAATGATTATGCTCATGTCCGTATCCCTTATGTTGGTCTGGAGACCGATGCTGCAGAAGAAAACCGGTCCGAAGAGCATGTAGGAATTTACGTCCATTTTTCTTGAAATATAGTCCGAGTCGTCAAGAGAGCTTAGGATCACCCCGGCTATATAGGCTCCGGTTATGTCGGCAACCCCGAAGAACTCCGAAGCCACATAGGCCATGATGAAGGCAAGAGCCATGCCCATGATGGGTATCCTCCTTGTGTGGGGATACTTCTGGTCTATCTTCTTAAATATATGGTAGGCAACAAAGCCCACACCAAGGGCAAAAACAAAGAAAAGCAGGGTTCTTACCGCAACGCTTAAGATCTTTGCATCCGGATCCTTAAAGCCGATGACCACGGTCAGCACAACGATGCCTATGACATCATCGATTATGGCTGAGCTCATTATCGTGGTTCCTATGGGCTCCGACAGCCTTCCCATCTCCTTCAGGGTCTGGACGGTGATGCTGACAGAGGTTGCCGTAAGGATGGTTCCAATGAAGAGTGCCTTAAGGAACCCCTCCTGTCCCGGAAGGGCAAAGCCGTAGAAGCACATATAAAGGACAGTGCCGCAGATCAGGGGGACAAAAACTCCCGCGCAGGCTATGACCGTGGATTTTACCCCGGTTTCCTTAAGCTGCTTCATGTCCGTTCCAAGTCCCGCCGAGAACATCAGCATTATGACTCCGATCTCGGCAAGTCCCTGAAGGAAATCCGAAGACTGGACAAAGCCGAAAAGCGACGGTCCTATGACAAGCCCCGCTATTATCTCTCCCACCACCATGGGAGCCTTTACCTTTCTGGCAAGAAGTCCGAAAAACTTGGCCGCCAGCACGATTATGGCAAGCTGCCTTAAAATCTCTGTTGTATCCATGATCTTTCCTTTCCGATGTCCCTGAACCGGATCTGCTTTTTTATTCCGGTCCAGTCACCCGACTGATCCCATAAGGTATCTGTTTATATCCTTAAGACGCAGACAAAGGGGCTTCTAAGCGGAGTCAGGCATCTTCAGGACCGACAGGTATCCGGGATGACTTACGGTTGAATATTTTTCCCGCACGCTGTATGATAGCACTGTTTGAAAAAAAATGATAGCACTTCAGACGAAAGGATATCTTACTATGGAAGGCCAGATCCTCCTGTTCATTCAGGATAATATACGCACCGATTTTCTGGATCCGGTAATGCTCTTCATAACAAGGCTGGGCAACGCCGGGATCTTCTGGATCGCTGTTACGGCAGTACTTCTTTTGATCAAAAAAACCAGGAAAGTGGGAGTCTGCTGCCTGATCGCCCTTCTTTTGCAGATCACCATCGTTAACGGGATCATAAAAAACCTGGTGGGACGGATCAGACCCTATGATGTCGTCGAGGGCTTAAACTGCCTGGTGGGAGTTCAGAAGGATCCCTCCTTCCCTTCGGGTCACACTTCCAGTTCCTTTGCCGTTTCCTGGGTTATATTCAGGAAAATGCCGAAAAAATTCGGCATTCCTGCCCTGATCATTGCCACTTTGATCGCTCTTTCAAGGCTTTATGTGGGAGTCCACTATCCCACAGATGTCATTGCAGGGGTGGTTTTCGGTATCCTTCTGGCTCTGGGAGCCATGTTCTTAACGGATAAGCTCTTTGCGTATCTGGAGAAAAGAAAGGCTTCAAAACAGAATCACGCACAATAGGTTCTTACGCCTGTTTTGCCGTCCGGATCACATTATATCAGTACAGAGGTATGACCATGTCTTATATGCTTGGAATAGATATAGGTTCAACAACAGTAAAGACCGCTCTTCTGGATGGGGATATGAACATCCTTTTTTCAGATTACCGCCGGCATTTTGCAAACATACAGTCAACCCTGCATTCTCTTCTTGAGGATGCCTTCGGCGTTGTGGGCGATGTGGATGTGGATCCCGTCATCACCGGCTCCGGGGGACTGACCCTGGCAAATGCCATAGATGTCCCCTTTGTTCAGGAAGTCATTGCGGTCTCGACCGCCTTAAAGCACATCGCTCCCAAAACGGACGTTGCCATCGAGCTTGGAGGCGAGGATGCAAAGATAATCTATTTTGAAGACGGAAACGTTGAACAGAGGATGAACGGCATCTGTGCCGGAGGAACAGGATCCTTTATCGACCAGATGGCATCCCTCCTCCAGACGGACTCAGCCGGCTTAAATGAATATGCAAAGGGCTATAACAGCCTCTATACCATAGCTGCAAGATGCGGAGTGTTTGCCAAATCGGATATCCAGCCCCTGATAAACGAGGGAGCCACAAAGGAGGATCTGGCCGCATCCATCTTCCAGGCAGTGGTGAACCAGACCATCTCCGGACTTGCCTGCGGCAAGCCCATCAGGGGGCATGTCGCCTTTCTGGGAGGTCCCCTGCATTTCCTTTCGGAGCTTCGCTCATCCTTTATCAGAACCTTAAAGCTTGATGACGAGCATGCCATCGTACCGGAAAACTCCCATCTTTTCGCTGCCATCGGCTCGGCCATGAACCATGACGATAAGCACAGGCGTCCCTTAAGCAGCATGGTGGAAACCCTGTCAAAGGATATAAGGCTGGAATTTGAGGTAGCCAGGATGGAGCCTCTTTTTGAAAGCCGGGAGGATTATTCCGACTTTAAGCACAGGCATGCAAGGGCAAGGGTCAGGAAGAAATCCTTAAGCTCCTATAAGGGAAATGCCTATCTGGGGATCGATGCAGGCTCCACCACCACAAAGTGTGCCCTCATATCCGAGATGGGAGACCTGCTCTATTCCTTCTATTCAAACAACAACGGCTCTCCCCTGAACACAGCCCTCAGGTCGGTTAAGGAGATCTATGAGCTGCTGCCCAAGTCGGTCACCATAGCGGGAGCCTGTTCAACCGGCTACGGGGAAGCCCTCATAAAATCCGCCCTGACCCTGGATGAGGGTGAGGTGGAGACTGTTGCCCACTACTATGCCGCCTCCTTCTTTAACGAGGATGTGGACTGCATCCTGGACATAGGCGGACAGGACATGAAGTGCATAAAGATAAAGAACGGGTCGGTGGATTCGGTTTTACTGAACGAGGCCTGTTCCTCGGGCTGCGGGTCTTTTCTGGAGACCTTCGCAAAATCCCTTAATATGTCCATCGAAGAGTTTGCGGATGCGGCTCTTTTTGCAAAGCATCCCATAGATCTGGGCACCCGCTGCACCGTTTTCATGAATTCCAAGGTTAAGCAGGCTCAGAAGGAGGGAGCCGGAGTGGACGACATCTCCGCCGGTCTGGCCTATTCGGTCATAAAAAACGCTCTTTTTAAGGTCATTAAAATGTCCGATGCCTCTTCCCTGGGAAGCACCATCGTGGTCCAGGGCGGAACCTTCTATAACAATGCGGTGCTGCGGTCTCTTGAAAAGATAGCCGGCTGTGAGGTGATCAGACCCGACATATCCGGCATCATGGGGGCTTTCGGCGCAGCACTCATCGCAAAGGAAAGGCATGTGCAGGGAAAAGCCTCCACCATGCTCTCCCTTAAGGAGGTAAAGCATTTTCAGTTTACAACCTCCATGGCCAAATGCCAGGGCTGTCTCAACCACTGCCGTCTGACCATCAACCGCTTTAACGGCGGGCGTACATATATCTCCGGAAACCGGTGTGAAAAGGGAGCAGGCAGGGCTAAGACCAATAAGGATGTGCCAAATCTCTTCGACTATAAGCTGAAGAGGGTCTTCGGCTATGAGCCCCTTCCTGCAGATGAGGCTCCCTATGGGAGGATCGGTCTGCCCAGGGTTCTCAACATGTATGAGGACTACCCCTTCTGGTTCACCTTCTTCACAAAGCTGGGCTTTACGGTGGTCCTGTCTCCTGCCTCGACCCACGATATCTATGAGCTTGGCATTGAGTCAATTCCCTCGGAGTCCGAGTGCTATCCGGCAAAGCTTGCCCACGGTCACATAGAATGGCTGATAAACCAGGGGCTTACCCTCATCTTTTACCCCTCCCTCTTTTATGAGAGGAACGAGTTTCCGGATGCGGGAAACCATTACAACTGCCCCATAGTGACCTCCTATTCCGAAAACATCAAAAACAATGTGGAAAACCTGAAGACAGGCAGCATCGACTTCAGAAACCCCTTTATATCCTTTGACAGTCCGGAAAACATATATCCCAGGCTTATTGAAGCCTTTCCCGAGCTTAACCCCTCAGCCGTGATCTCCGCCTGCTTTGCTGCCTGGGAGGAGCTTAAGGCAGCAAGGGAGGATGTGAAGAAAAAGGGTGAGGAAACATTAAGATGGATGGAGGAAAACGGAAGGCACGGCATCGTTCTTGCAGGCAGACCCTACCACATCGATCAGGAAATAAATCACGGCATACCTGAGCTTATCACCTCCTACGGTGTTGCCGTTTTAACCGAGGACTCGGTTTCCCACCTGGCAAAGGTGGACAGGCCGGTCAGGGTCATGGACCAGTGGATGTATCATTCCAGACTCTATGCCGCCGCCCAGTTTGTCAAGGGAAGGGATGACCTGGATCTCATTCAGCTTAACAGCTTTGGCTGCGGTCTGGATGCCGTAACGACAGATCAGGTCATGGAGATCCTTGAAAGCGGTGACAAGATCTACACCTGCTTAAAGATCGACGAGGTCAATAACCTGGGGGCTGCAAGGATCAGGATCAGATCGCTGCTTGCTGCCATCAGGGTCAGAAAAATGAGAGGGGTCAGGAGAAACCTCCAAAGCTCTGCCCTTAACAGGGTCATCTACACTAAGGAGATGAATGATTCCGGCTATACCATACTCTGTCCCCAGATGTCTCCCATCCATTTTAATATCCTGGAGCCTGCCTTCAATGCCGCAGGCTACAATCTTGAGATCATGGAAAACGATGGACACCGGGCAGTGGATGTGGGCTTAAAATATGTCAATAATGATGCCTGCTACCCTTCCCTTATGGTAGTGGGGCAGATCATGGAAAGCCTGCTTTCGGGAAAATATGACCTGGACAGGACTGCCGTTGTCATGAGTCAGACCGGGGGCGGCTGCCGGGCTACCAACTATGTGGCCTTCATAAGACGTGCCTTAAAAAAGGCGGGCATGGAGCAGGTTCCGGTGATCTCAGTCAATATGTCGGGCTTTGAGCCGAATCCCGGCTTTAAGCTCAGCTACGGCCTCCTCTTAAGACTTGCCTACGGGGCTGAATTCGGAGATCTCTTCATGCGCTGCCTCTACAGGATGCGGCCCTACGAGCTTAAAAAAGGCTCTGCCGACAGCCTGCACAGAAAGCTGGAAAAAGAGTGTCAGAATTTCCTTACCAGCGGCAGCATTTCCTTTAATAAGTTCAAGAAGCTGTGTAAAAAGATCGTCCGTGAATTTGACGCCCTTCCCATCGATGAAGACCTTGTTAAGCCCAGGGTCGGCATCGTGGGAGAGATCCTCGTCAAGTTCATGCCTGCCGCAAATAACCACCTGGTGGATCTTCTGGAGGCGGAGGGAGCCGAGGCTGTCATGCCGGATCTCATCGATTTCATGCTTTACTGCTTTGAAAACCAGATCTATAAAGCCAAATACTTAGGCCAGTCCAAAAAGACCGGCTTTGTCAGCAACCTGGGGATCCTTGCCCTTGAGACCTTAAGGAGCACCGCTTCAAAGGAGCTTGCCCGTTCGAAGCATTTTACCCCCCACTCTCATATCGCGGATATAGTCAGCTATGCAAAAAATATCGTTTCCATCGGAAACCAGACAGGTGAAGGGTGGTTTCTGACCGGAGAGATGCTGGAGCTAATCCACATGGGAGTCATGAACATTGTCTGCACCCAGCCCTTCGGCTGTCTTCCCAACCACGTGGTGGGCAAGGGGGTCATAAAAAAGATCAGACAGGAATACAAAGGCGCCAACATAGTGGCCATAGACTATGATCCCGGAGCTTCCGAGGTCAACCAGTTAAACCGGATCAAGCTCATGCTTTCCACCGCCTCCGGCAATCTCCGGAGCAAAAAAAGCGATCCCGGGCTTGTAGAGGTCAGTTAAACAGCTTAAGACACAGGTCAAGCAGTTTTAGATTAAAGGCTTCATTGGCTGTCGTATCATTAAAGGGCTCATCCTCTCCGCAGACATCAATGCCCAGGATGCGCCTTTTATTTATGAGTTCCTCAAATATCGAGAAAAACTCCCCTTCTTCCATCCGGCCCTGATCCCAGTTTGTTTTCAGAACCTTTTCGGAAAGCACATCCTTATCTATTGATATATAGAGGGGTCTGCCTGAAGGTCTGTAGTCCGAAAAACCGGAGGCATCCTGTATCAGCAGATAGGTTTTCAGGAAGCTGTTTTCACTTTTAAGATCGGCGACCCAGGAGCCGCAGGACCTTAAGCCCGAAAAAGCCGGCATCTGGTCATCCCTGTGGTGGTCAAAATGAACAAGATCGAAGTCTTCCTTAACCAATGAAAGAAAAAGACCTGTCATGTAGTGGTAGTTTCCGTTATCGATAAAGTGAAGCCCCCCGGGACCATGGGGTTTTATCTTTGACAGAATAAAAGCTGCGGCAGTATCGTCAAGATACATGCCACAGCCCTCTAATTCCTTAAAATCCAGATATTCAGCATCTCTGATCAGCTTCTGGGTATCATACACTCCCGTAAATGAGCAGACAAGATGCTTCATTTCTCAGCCTTCGCCTTCCTGCTCACTTCCGCTGTAAAGGATCCTGAAGACCAGAGCCGCAAGGGCCGCCCCGACCATGGGTCCGACAATGAAGACCCAGACCTGAATGAGATGGGCAAGTCCCGAGAAAATGGCAGGTCCAAGGCTCCTTGCAGGATTTACTGAAGTTCCCGTAAGGGGAATGCCGAAAATATGTACAAAAGTAAGGGTCAGACCGATGATCAGTCCGCCGATGAGGCCGTTCTCAGCCTTTGACACAACGGCTAACACCACCAGAACGAACACAAAGGTCAGGATCACTTCCGTCAGGAGAGCTCCTCCAAGGTTTACTCCGGTATATGAAAACTCACCAAAGCCGTTTGCCCCCAGACCGTCTGATGAAACATCAAGAGCCTCCGTTGTGATCTCAACGATATATAAAAGACCCGCTCCTGCAACGCCGCCCAGAAACTGTGCTGCTATGTATCCCAGGAAATCGGTAAGGCTCATGCCTCCTGCCAGGAAAACCCCGAAGGATACAGCAGGGTTTATGTGACAGCCTGAAATATCCCCAATAGCAAACGCCATGGCAACCACCGCCAGCCCGAATGCGAAGGCAATCCCAAGTATCCCCAGAACGCCCTCTATTCCTCCGGTTATTGCAGCGGCACCGCAGCCGAAAAGAGTGAGTACACACGTTCCGATAAATTCGGCCACATATTTTTTCATCTTTCTTCCTCCTATGTACTTCTGATTCTTAAAAGCGGGTCACTTTCCCTTCCCGCCTGTTATTCTGCTTACTTAAGGATTGTAGCACAGCATTTTTTGAGGTTCAAGGCATTTTTTAACATTTATTTAATATTTCTGTAAAATGTGGTACTGCCTCCCCCTTAAAGAACCAGCTTTATTCCAATAAGGATCAGTATCACTCCCCCAAGCATGGATGCCCTTCCGGCAAAGATCTCTCCCAGCCGCTTTCCCAGCTTTAAGCCCGCAAGGCAGAGAATGAAGGTTATGATCATGATGATCATCGAGGCAAGAAAGCCCTCGGGAATGCTGTAGCCTGAAATGGCAAAGCCCGTTGAAAGGGCGTCTATGGAGGTTGCAAGCCCCTGCAGCAAAAGAAGTCCCCCACTCAGCCTGCCGTCATCCCCTTCCCCCTCCATGCTTTCCTCAAAGGCCTCCATGCTCTTCCGGCTGATGAGCCTCCTTTCATCGATCCCCTCTTTTATCATCCTTATGCCCAGATACAGGAGAACAAGAAAGCCGATCCACAAAGCAGCTCTTTGCAGAAAGGAAAAGTATTCCACTATCGTATGCACCGTCAGGTATCCCAGAAGGGGCATGATGAACTGAAAAAGGGCATAGCAGCCCGCTATGAGACACATCCTCCCCTTTTTCATCCCCGGCTCCTTAAGGCCGTTTGCGATGGAAACGGAAAATGCATCCATAGCGAGAGCTATGCCCAGAAATATGCTGTTAACGATCAGTCCGGTCATCTTTTCTTATGATCAATCCGTCAGCCTTTTTCTTCTCTTTTAAGTCTTCTTTCTTCCTTCTTCTTTTCCCTGTACTGCCTCTTAACCTCCCGCCTTATCTCTCTCTTTCCCTTACCGCTCCTGATGACGGAAACGATGATCACGATAACTATTATCCAGGCAAGGATCTTGATCCAGTTCCTCACCACATAAAGCACGAAATCATAGCAGAACTCCTGGAATTCCACGAGTGAATTGTAGAAGTTCAGCATCAGCTTCTGTTCATAGGTCATGTCAGGTTCCGGCTCCGGCTCCTTGTAGATCATGACCTCAGACAGGGTTATGTTCACATATGAATAGGCAATGTCGGTGTCCATTCTGGAAATGTCCGATTTATCCCTGTTTATCCTGGTCTGGATCTCGGTTATCCGGTCCTGGATATAGAGGACATCCTCCACCTTCTTTGCGTCCTTCATAATGGACTTCAGCTGTTTCTTTTCTTCTTCAAGCGATTCGATCTCAGCTTTGGTGTCGGAATACTGTCTGGTTATGTTCTGTGCCGACGTATTGACACTGTTGACCACACCGTCGATATTTCCTGTTTCCTTTACCAGGGCATCATAGTTCTTCGAGGGGACACGAAGCTCCACATAGTAGTTTCTTTTTCCGGTTCTCTCCTCTCCCCTTGAATACCAGCCTGTGTCACCCTCATAATAGTTTTCGCTCTGGATGAGGGCTCCGTATTTATCCGCCGCATCCCTGATCTGCTTCCTGGCTCTCTCGAAATTTCTCGAGCTCATGGATATATCTGCATGATAAACGATCTTTTCTGCATCTAAGAGCACTTCCCCGGAGGAATCCTCAGCCTTTTTTTCATCTTCCTTTTCTTCCGAATCCGAAACCCCGTAGCCTCCGTCATAAGCTTCATCGGATCCTTCAACATATTCCTCCTCGACAGGTGCCTCAGCAGCCGAACTTTTAGCCTCATAGGCAGCCGCCTCCTCAAAATCCCCCTTTATGTCTGCCGCACTCTCGGCAGCCTCCTCATAGAGACTCCCCGCATTTTCCCGAACCATGTCCACCGCATCCGCGGCATAATCAGCCACACTGCCTGCAGTGTCCGCATAGGACCCCGACCCGCAGCCCGTCAGGCAAACCGCTGCAAGCATCAGGATCAGTGCCGTTTTTCCGATAAAGATTTCCCATTTTTCCATGACAGATTCCCCTTCCATATAAAAATACCTAAAAAAACACCTACTCAGCAATTATCATGCTGGCACATTCAACATCATTTGCAAGATCATATACCTTTCCGGTCTTCAGCCCAACAAGCCTGGGTCTTAGTGCATTTATGCTGTTGTTTTCCACCACCTTGCAGGCCTCCCCTGTGGACAGGTGGACTATGCTGTCTACGGGGTAAAGGATGATACTCTTCAGGAAGCTTTTCATTGCCTTGATATCAAGCTCCCCGGTCATGGCCATGATCATTTCCACGGCCACGTGCTTTGGAAGTCCTTCCTTGTAGGGTCTTTTGGTGACCAGGGCGTCATAGACATCCGCGACAGCTATGATCTTTGCATATTTGTGGATCTGCTTTTCGCTCAGACCCTGGGGATAACCCCTGCCGTTAATCTTTTCATGATGCTGGAGAACTCCCCTCATGATGGCATCGGAAAACTCATTCTTTTCCTTGAGTATCTTAAATCCGAAGAGGGAATGCTGCTTCATCAGGGCAAATTCATCATCATTCAGCTTTCCGGGCTTGTTTAAGACCTCCAGGGGTATCTTTGACTTTCCAAGATCGTGGAGAAGCCCCGCAGTGCACAGTTCCCTCAGTTCCTCCTTTTCAAGCCCGTAGTTCTTGCCGATGATCATTGCCATGGTGGCAACATCCACGCTGTGCTTGAAGGTATATTCATCACTGACCTTTATGAGGTTGATGTCGACCGCAACCGCATCATTGTCGCTTATAACCTTTATGAGCTCGTTGGAAACATTGTTTGTTGCCTCCGAAAGGCTGCCGTCGGTGTTGCTGAAGAGATACTGGACACCCTGTCCGACCCTTTCCATGACCTCTTTATTAAGCTTAACCTTGGCCCTGTCTTCCTTCCTCTCCTTCTGGATCAGATCCCGGGTATATTGCGGTATCTGAAGCTCAAGTTCATCGGGATCCACCTCCCCTTCGGAAACATAGATCCCTCCTATCCCCTTTTCCTGAAGATATTCGATCTGGAAGTCATCAAGATATGCCCCCTTTTCTATGAGAGCCCTTCCGGTGGAGTCGACTATAGCCTGGTCGATCTTCATCCCGCTCTGCAGGAGTCTTGTACTTATAAATTTTCTCTTAATCGCCATTTAATGCATTCCCGCCATAGGATCAAAGTTCAGACTGCCTTCGATAAATCCGTTGATCGCATCATTTACGCTTCCTTCCACGCCGCCATAGACCTTAATCCCTCCAGCCCTGAAGGATGAAAGGGCGCCTCTGCCGATATTTTTGCAGATCACGGCATCCGCCTCCTGCTCTGCAAGAAACTCCGCAACAGACATATACCAGTCCTTTCTGACCTCTATGGACTGGACAAGACCGGTTTTCCCGTTTTCTATATCGAAGAGCCCGAATCGGGAAGCAGCCTTAAAATCAGCCACATTACCATCTTCCAAACAGGCAACAGCAACTCTCATGATGCACCTCCTGATCTTTTACCACTCGATACCGCTCCTTAAATCCTTCCGGATTAGGCTTAAAAAAGCGGCATTTCACCCCTACATCACATTATCATTCCATTCTGGATCCGCTGAAGGTTTCTTTTCCCGTGACACCCGGGATCAGTTTATCGGTAAGTGTCCTGATAGCCGGGTTCTGTCTGAGTATCATCACGGGAGTTTCCGGAGGATAATACTCGAATGCCTTTTTCAGAGAGTGAACAAGCATGTATAACATGTTTTCCTTGTATTCGGCACCATAGGCAGAATAAAGGACAGGTATCAAAACTCCCGAGGGAGTTTTTCTGACCAGAAAAAGCCCCGGAACCAGATTTTCCGATCTTACACAGGCTGAAACCCTGCTGTCAAACCAGCTCATGGGGAGGTAGGCAATGTCTTCCAGTATCCCGTTGTGACCCTTAAAAAGGATCTGTTTAACGGCATTCCTGAACTCAAGGATGGACAGGGATTCTATGCTTTTGATACGGTCAGGTACCTTTTTATGTCTGGCAAGCTTATTGTCCTCCAGTTCTCCAAGAGTCAGAATGACAGTACTGCCTTCTTTTTTTTCAAGTGAGAAACCGGCACCGGCCAAAGCCTGAGCCTCGGATTCATCAGGGAGTTCATAGAAGGATTCGACCACTTCCTCTTCCTTAACCGTGAAATCCCTGTAGCGGCTGTGCATGGCATCAAAGACTTCCTTATCTCCCGACTTTAAAAAGCATATCCTGGAGGAATTATCCCTGTCACTGTCCGCATTCAAAAGCTCGCAGACCATGGCACCCAATGCATTTCCCTCTTCATCGGCGGCACCGATCCCCCGGTAATACAGCCTGACCAGGTCAGCAGACAGGTCTTCTCCAAGCAGCCTCTTAAAGCTCTCCAGATTGTTTTCCGTAATCTCAACAGTCTCGATCATAAAACTCTCTCCATAAATTCCGAAGCAGACTCATCATTTTTTCTGAGAACGATCTTCCCCTCCGAAGCAGTAAATTCGGACACATCATCCAGGACCATCTGCAGAGGTCCCCTGTTCTTCACACCCGTAAGCACCACTATTTCCGTATCGGAACGTCTTATGGGCTCACAGTCCTTTGGAAGTGACTTTTTAAGGATGCCGGAAAAAGCTTCCATTTTCCCATCCGAACCCACATCAAAAACCATGGCGCTATATGTCTCATACCGGTCTTTTGAGATGAGGTCTTTAAGATAATCGGTGAAGCTTAAGTTATAAAAGCCGGTCTCCTTATCCTGATAGCGTCTTTCCGCCTCGATCGAAGTATACAAAAAATAAACTCCTGCGGCAGATCCCAGGGCACACAGACTGATTATCTGCAGGTCCTGAAAAAGCCATCCTGCAAACACAGGAAGAAAGAAAGCCCACACATTAAAGAATCTGAGATATCCGTTCTGTTTTTTGAATTGATATAAATGCCAGAAAGAAAGCACGAAATAATACAGTCTGGCAGCCATAAAGATCAGGTAGGCAATGGTAAAATACAAGCCTGCCCCATCCGAAACAGCAAGGAGGATGCAGCTTATGATCAGCGCAATCCCCGCAATCGTAAGAGGCAGGGCATCTATCCAGAACCGACGCTTCAGATACCCCATGTCATGATAGAGACGCCAGCTCAGGCAGTAGAGCCAGAAAGCCAGAAAGACGGTGGTCAGATAAACAGCGGCAACACCGAACATTAACGCCAGCAGGTTGTTTCCGATCCCCGTAAGAAGCTGGATGTTACTGCTTCCCTGTTCAGCCCTTTTTCCGTTAATGATCATAAAATCCCAGACGACATCGATGATCCCAATGGCGATCACAACACGGATCAGATATATAAAGGTTTTATTCACGATCTCTTCCTGAACCGGCTGTTTCCTGAGCACTGAAAACAGACGGATCATCAGAACCACAGCCAGTACATCAAGCAGAAAATTGATCAGTTGCATATCAAATCTCCTCTACATTACTATCAACGGGCTTCATCAGTTTAACTCGAGCAGAAGCATTGTCATATCATCAAATTGCTCGGCCTCCCCTATAAAGCTGCGGACATCTGCGTCAAAAGCCTCAAGGAATGCCTGCTGCGTAAGACCGGCGCTCCTGTTTAAGGCATCCAGCATGCGGTCATTACCGTACATTTCTTCATCAGCATTATGTGCCTCCGGGATACCGTCCGTATACAGAAATACCTTGTCTTTCGGCTCCAGCTGGATAGTGTGTGCTGCAAATTGCGTGTCCGGATCAAGACCCATGACCATGTCGCTTGGATTGTCGTCAAGTGAGAACTTTCCCTCCCGGTGCCTGTACACGGCCGGATGATCATGACCGAAATTCACATACCTGATCATCCTGTCTTTGATATGATAGATCCCAAACCATACCGTCACAAACAGCAATTCGGGATTATTGTCGCAAATCTCCCTGTTTGCTCTGCTCATTATATCTTCCTCGGACATTTCTGTCTTTGCCGAAATATTCACTATGATCTTTGAGATCATCATAAAGAGCGCGGCAGGCATGCCCTTACCGGAAACATCTGCCATAACGATTCCCACCCTGTCATCATCGATCTCGAAAAAGTCATAGAAATCGCCGCCGACTGCTTTTGCCGGTTTGATCGAAGCAACGATGGTAAAGTCTCTTTCCTTTCCATTATTATCAAGAAACTTTGGCAGCATCCCGATCTGGATCTGGGCGCTCATATCCATCTCGGTTTTAAGACGCTCCTCCTTTGCTGTCATCTGCCTGACATTGGTCATATACTGCTTCAGACTGGTCTCCATGTCAGACATGGAATCTCTCAGAAGCAGGATCTCGTCATTGGAATGAACGCGAACCTTCTTAAAGTAATCGTCATGCTGTTCTTTTTCTTCATCCATCCCATACTCTTCGGCTGCCTTTGCAAGTTCCTGGATCGGACCGGTGATACTGTAGTTGACATAAGATCTGGCCAGGAAACCAATGATTATAAAATACGGAATGGATACGGCTGCAAAAACCAGGGCAAAGGCCAGGCTGTAGGTCTTGTAATTTGAATAGTACTCCCCTATGCCCAGATATCCTATGATCTGTCCGTCGTCCGTGCTGTGGACGGGATAAAGGACACTGAACCTGTTCTGGATATTACGGCTGTCAACCAGCAAAAGGTGATCGGCGATGGAGAAAACACGGCTTAAGGGATCAGGAAGCAGGCTTGCGATCTTATTGACCCACTTGGGCAGATAGCGCATCTGTTCGTAGTCCTCATCCCTGGCGTTTCTGGATTCTACCGCAACATCAAGGCGGTCATCCTCATCTTCCCAGAAGCCGGCAGGGTATGTTCCGTCCTCCTTTGGACCTGTATGCATCAGGTAGACATATCTTTTGCTTTCCTCATCCTTTATCCGAAGATCCGCCCACATGATATTCGGAACATGCACAGACGTGTTCAGTCTTTCAAGGACATCTGCATATTCCGGTTCAGGCAGAACATCATAGCAGGACTGATAGGACCTGTCTGTCGGGTCGGCACGCTCTTCCTCCGGCAGGCTGTAATATATTTCCCGGCCCTTTTCCAGAATTGATGCCATTTTACTTTCCAGATCCTCATCAATGAGTTCGTCTGCGATCGCCCAGTTCTTTTCCATTATGGTCGCTATGGTGAGGATCTTGTTAAGACGCATTGCAATCCAAAAATAGATCAAAGCGATCACGACACTTGCAAAACCTATGGCAATACTGAGCCTGGTGCTTATCCCAAAGCGGATTTTCCTCCCCTGCTTGTCCTTCATCAACCCTCCTGTCTTAATATTACAAAAATACGTACAACTGCTTTATGTAGAAAACGAACTGCTCCGTCAGGTTTATTCCCGGTCATCCGGTCGTCTGAACCGACACACCTCAACTGGTCAGAGTACGTTTTTTTTATATAAAACGAACTGTTCCACCAGGTTAAGATCCCTCGGCTTCGCTCGGGATGGAAAAACGTCCAGTGGACGTTTTTCGGGCACGTTTTGGCGCGCCAAGCGCGGCAGTGCCCCGGTGTTGCGGTCTGTTTCCCTTTCCATCCTGCGACTTGCCAGGGAGTTTGTGCTGATGTGTTTGTTTTGAGGGGCCTCTCGAAACGTCGGCACTTAGGCCTCGTTCTTTGAGGCCTTAGTACCGCTACGTTTCGAGCGGAAGCGAGAGCGATCCCCGAAAAACAAATATGTCAGCACAAACGACCGGACGGTATGGACATACTCAGCAGATAAGTTCGTTTTTTATATAGAATAACAGATCATTGTTATGATCGGCTACTATTTTTATACTATACCATTTTCCGGATAACAAGTGTAGTCATTCTGATCTCATTTTCATTATTAAAAAAAACAACCCGTTTGACGATAGGAAATAATTAAATTATACTGAATTCGTTTTTGTAGTTGAATAAAATAAGGAGGAGATCATGACAACCTCACAGCTTATCATCGTAATCACCATTGTATTGTATCTGTTTTCCATGCTCCTTATCGGAGTCATCTTCAGCAAGAAGGGAGCTGCCGACAGCTCGGACAGCTTCTACATCGGCGGACGGACCTTAGGACCCCTGGTCACAGCCATGAGTGCGGAAGCCTCGGATATGAGCAGTTATCTGCTGATGGGTCTTCCCGGTCTTGCCTACATCGCAGGAACAGCCGAAGTCAGCTGGACGGTCATAGGCCTTGCAGCCGGTACCTACCTCAACTTCCTTCTGGTAGCCAGACTCTTAAGGAGGTATTCTGCCAGGATAAACGCCTTCACCATACCGGAATTCTTCTCAAACCGCTATGGCGATAAAAAGCATCTTCTTTCCCTGGCCTCTTCCATCATCATACTGGTGTTCTTTATCCCCTACACCGCATCCGGCTTCAAGGCCGTAGGAACTCTTTTCAACAGTCTTTTCGGCGTTGACTATCATCTTGCCATGCTCTTCGGTGCGGTCATCATCATATCCTACACCACTCTGGGCGGCTTTCTGGCAGTCTCCACCACAGACCTGATACAGAGCATCTTCATGTCAATAGCCCTGGTGGTCATCGTATTCTTCGGCATAGACCAGGCAGGCGGCCTTTCAAATGTGGTCGAAAACGCAAAAGCCCTTCCCGGATATTTGAATATATTCCAGGGCTATGATGCAGCCTCAGGTACTGCGGGCTCCTTCGGCTTTCTGCCCATAGTCTCCACCCTGGCCTGGGGTCTGGGATATTTCGGAATGCCCCACATCCTTCTTCGATTCATGGCCATCAGGAACGAGAACGAGCTTAAGCTCTCCAGAAGGATCGCCTCTGTCTGGGCAGTGGTATCAATGAGTGTGGCCATCCTTATCGGGATCATAGGCTACAGCGTTTCCCTTAACGGAAAGATCCCCCTGTTCACTTCCGGATCCGAGTCCGAAACAGTCATCATAAGACTGGCAAACCTCATGAGTGAGAACGGATTTTTACTTGCCCTTATGGCAGGTGTGATCCTTGCGGGAATCCTTGCCGCCACCATGTCAACGGCAGATTCCCAGCTTCTTGCCGCATCCTCTTCGGTATCCCAGGATATCATGCAGGATTTCTTCGGTAAGAATCTGACCCAGAGGGCAGCCATGATAGCAGCAAGGACAACCGTCATAATCATTGCCATCATTTCCATAATCCTTGCCTGGGATCCCAACAGTTCGGTCTTCAGGGTGGTTTCCTTTGCCTGGGCCGGTTTCGGTGCAACCTTCGGACCCACCATGCTGCTTGCGCTTTTCTGGAAACGGTCCAATCTTCAGGGAGCTCTTGCGGGACTTATCGCAGGTGGCGCAACGGTCTTTATCTGGAAATTCATGATCTCCCCCATGGGAGGAGCATTTGGGATATATGAGCTTCTGCCGGCATTCCTGGTGTCCTTTGCAGCCAATGTCTGTGTCAGCCTTTTAAGCAAGGCTCCCGGACAGGACATAGTAAAGGTCTATGAAGAGGTTCATTCGGCAAAGTAAGAAAGACAGGATCTGCAGAGTCGGAGTAAAAAAAGCAAAAAAAATAAAGCGCATCCGGATCAATGTCTCGGGTGCGCTTTTTCGTACACTTCTCTGATATGATTATGACTCAGGGCCGCATAAATCTGGGTCGTGGAAATATCCGAATGTCCAAGCATTTCCTGAACCGACCTCAAATCCGCCCCGTTCTCAACAAGATGTGCCGCAAAGGAATGTCTTAAGGTGTGGGGAGTGATATCCATCTGGATCCCTGCCCGCTTTGTATAGTACTTGATGAGCTTCCAGAAGCCCTGCCGGGACATGGGCTGTCCCGAAACATTCACAAAAAGGGTTTCCTCGTTCTTGTTCTCTATCATGGCTTCCCTGGAATGTTCAAGGTAGTTCTTAAGGGCATTCCTTGCCTCAATTCCAAAAGGGATGATCCTGTCCTTATTCGGATCGTGGCAGTCCACGTAGTTCATCTGAAGATTCACATCAGCCACCTTCAGGGTTATGAGCTCTGTCACCCTCATGCCTGTGGCATACAAAAGTTCCAGCATGGCCTTGTCCCTGATATCCTTGGGTGTGTCTCCCGAGGGCTGCTCCAAAAGCCTTATAACCTCGTCCTGGGTCATGATCTGGGGCAGCTTCTTTTCGATCTTTGGAGATTTGATCCCGTCAGCGGGTGACTCCTCAATGATCCCTTCCTTTTCGAGGTAGTTAAAAAAAGCCCTGAGGGATGCGATACTCCTGGAAACGGAAGCAGGCGCAGCCTTTTCATCCTCAAAATGCTGCACATATTTTATGAGGTCTTCCCGCTTAACATCCCTAACGTCCGTTATGTTCCGTGCAGCCAGATATGAATTCATTTTCATCAGATCACGTCTGTATGACAACTCTGTATTCTTTGAAGTCTTCTTAACATTATGTAAATAATTTATGAATTCTTCAATGTGTTCTTCCATATAACCGTATATATCCTCTCCCTTTGTGTCGGCTTCCACAGAAGCGCCACATATGACATTATATATACGATTTTTAAGAAAAGCAACGCCTATTTTTCCGCACTTTGAGGCTAAAAACCCCCACTTTTACAAAAAATCACAACATATCGTCTGACCTGTTTTTTATGCTCACAACATCTTGTAAAATAAAAAAATAAAAAAAATTTCAACCTGTTATGTAAATTATTTATGTAGTATTTGACCTGTTATTTAATAATTCCGTAACATGTTGAACAGACCCTCCCCTCACCGTTTTCCATAACCCGGTCCGGTCATTTGATAAAGGAACCCCGGCCAGCCTGACAGCCCGTGAAAATATACACCTGTCCGCATCCGGTCCTTTCTTACCGGTCCTTTTGCAGGATATTGATGTAGCTCATGACCGCAGCTATGGTCTTGGAATCCTGGATGGTGCCGTCAAGGATCATCTCTGAAAGCTTCCCGGGCTCAAAGGCTTCAACATCGATAAACTCATCAGGATCCAGATCCTGCTCATGCTTTTTTAAGCCCTTTGCAACAAACACCTCTATCTTTTCATCACAATAGGCAATTGCAGTGATTATCGTTATGAGAGGCTTTAAGCTTTCGCAGGTATAGCCCGTCTCCTCTTTTAGCTCCCTTTCTGCCGCATCTATGAAGGGCTCATCCGTGCCGTTTCGCCCTCCTGCGGGTATTTCCAGGCTGACTCTGTCTATTGCGTGCCTGAACTGCCTGACTAACAGTATCCTTCCGTCATCCAGCACCGGAACCACCGCCGCCGCTCCCTTATGGAGAAGGGTCTCATAAACCGTTGTCCTGCCGTCAGGCAGCCTTAAGGTATCCTTGCAGTAGTCAAACACCCTGTTTGAATCCACTATCTTCCTGTCCAGTCTTTCAAATTTCTGTATCATTTTATCCTCCCGTCAGTCTGTTTTCATTCTGTTGCATCAGAATGTGAATTGTAACACTTCAAGGTCAAAAAGAAAAGCAGTAACCGGGGATCTGTCGGAATTTGCCATTATCTGCCGCATATGGTATGATTTGCCTTGCGATGTATCCCTGCTGCGGCATTGCCGTAAAATTATCAGGGAATGTCAGCAGGAGGTAAATTAAAATGTCAGATCAGTTCACAAAGGTTCAGAAGCTTGTCGGAACAGCGGTTCTTGCCGCCATTGTAATAGTTCTCCAGGTCTTTGCTTCGGGAATACGTATAGGGCCCTTCACCCCCACTCTTTCACTGATACCCATAATCATAGGTGCGATCCTTTTCGGTCCCGTGACAGGAGCCGTCCTGGGCACGGTCTTCGGTGTCATAGTCGTCATCGCTGTTGTTTCCGGTGCCGAGCCCTTCAGTCTTTTAATGTTCAACCAGAATCCCATCGTCACCGTAGCCACCTGCATTCTCAAGGGAGCTGCCGCCGGCTGGCTGTCGAGCCTGCTGTATAAGGTTCTGGCTAAAAAGAAATACGTAAATATTGTTGCAGCCTCCGTGATCGCTCCCATAGCGAACACCGGGATCTTCTGCATAGCAATGCTCACGGTGTTTAAGAACCTCTGGATAAACGACACAGGTTCTCAGAACCCCGTCGTTTTCCTGCTTGCCACCTTTGTAGGGCTGAATTTCCTCTTTGAGCTTGCCTTTGATATCATCCTTATCCCCGTTATCATAAGGATAATCTCCGCCATAAGAAGAACCGCAAGGTAGTAAGGAGGCCAAAATGATACTTGCTTTGGATATGGGAAACACCAACATCGTCATAGGATGTATTGATGATGAAAGGATCCACTTCACTGAAAGGATCTCAACAGACATAAATAAGACAGAGCTTGAATATGCCGTTCTGATAAAGACGGTTCTGGAGCTTCATAGCATTGATGCGGCAAGCATAACCGGCTGCATCATATCCTCTGTCATTCCTGTGCTGACTCATGTGGTCAAGTCTGCTTTAAGGAAGCTTATAAAACACAATCCCATGGTAGTGGGTGCCGGACTTAAAACAGGTCTTAACATTAAGATCGACGATCCTTCAACCCTGGGCGCCGACCTGGCTGTTTCATCTGTCGCCGCCCTCAATGAGTACGGGGCTCCGAACATAGTCATAGACATGGGAACGGCGACCACCATCACCGTCGTTGACAGCGAAGGTTCATATATCGGAGGAATCATCTTTCCCGGTGTCAAGCTTTCCCTGGAGTCTCTGGTCTCGGGGACTTCCCTGCTTCCCAGGATCTCCTTCTCAACCCCGAAAAAGGTCATAGGTACCAACACAACAGATGCCATGAAGAGCGGTATAATCTACGGTGAGGCATGCAGGATAGACGGGATGATCGAACGCTTTGAAAAGGAGCTGGGTCAGAAGACAAAGGTTATAGCAACGGGCGGCATGGCGGGGGTCATAATCCCCCACTGCAGCAGGGACATAACCCTTGATCCGGATCTTCTGCTTAAGGGTCTTAAGATAATCTACGATAAAAATGCCAGATAAATATAAACTCTCATTTTATGCGGGCAGGCTCACATAAATGCTCGAGTATGTCCTAAATAGTTCATACAAAGATCAATAAACAGCAATCAATACCCCCGGTTCAGATCGAACCGGGGGTATTGTTAAATTCTCCTACGTTACCTGCTTCAGCTTTGCAAGCAGGTCTTCTTTTTTAACGGGCTTAACCAGGAAACCGCTGGGATGAAGCGAAATGCAGCTCATTACCATGCTTCTTTCGGAATTTCCAGTAAGGAAAACAACCGGAATCCTCTTCATGTTAGGCATATTCCTGATCAGCTGCAGGGTCTGGGCTCCGTTCATCTCGGGCATATAGCAGTCTAAGAGGATCACATCCGGCCTCTGCTTTTCGAGAAACTTCAAAGCCAGCATTCCGGATTTCACGCAGTTTACCTTGTAGGTCTCGTCCAGATATGATTTGACCAGCTTCAGGGAAACCGAATCATCATCTACCACCAGCACGGATTTTACCTTTTCGGAGGTGGCACAGAGTCTCTCTATCCCAAGCCTTATGTCCCTCATGGAGGCATCTAAGGGCAGGACAAAGTCCGGCGGTGGTTTGACATTCTGCCTGAAGATATCGACATCTGTATCATCTGCAATAAGAAGCAAAGGAACCTCGATTATGCTTTCCTGCTCCCTGAAATCCATTATGCCGAAAAGCTTGGTCCTGGTGAGGGTCTCAACATAAACAACTATGCAGTCCGGAACGCTTATGATCTCATTCATGATGTTGGCATTGCTGAGCGGAAGCGTCTGAACACGATAGTCGTTTTCAAAGAACCTCTGCAGTTCCCTCATTTTCTGTGTATTTGAAGAAATAATCAGTACTCTGTCCATAAAACTCTCTTGATCAAAGATCCACCTTTCCGGTAGTCTTGTTGTTTATAACATAGTAGCAGGCATTGTCCTCAGGCTTCACATAAAGCTGAACCTGCCTTACCTCTTCCTTCTTTCCGCCGTTTGCCGTAAAGTCCTCAAGAGCCTTTTCGTTAAGATCCTTTGCATAGAAGGATCTTCCCTGATACTGAACGATCACCTCGTGCTCAAAGATCTTGTTGTCCACAGCCTTTTTAACCTTCTTTGCCTTTTCCTTAGCGGATTTGACAACAGGCTTTGCGCTCTTAAGCACCTGGTCTTTGGCATCCTCCACCATAGGCTTTGCCTTTTCAACGTAGGGCTTTGCCTTTTTTGCTATCTTTTCGGCCGCCTTATCGGCCTTTTCCGAGATCTTGTCTACGATCGACTTTTCCTTCTCATCCATTGTCCTTTTCCTCCGTAAAACGAACTGTATATCCGACATAAATCTTTGGCAGCTGACAGAGCCCGGCAAGTCATCTGCCTGAAACTGCCAGCCTGATCATTACGGTCTGGGACTTCCGCAGTTGGAGCAGAATTTACCTGTGTTTGCGGTGCCACAGGAGCAGGTCCAGGGGCCGGCCGGATTGGGCTTTCCGCAGTTTGAGCAGAACTTTCCAGTGTTGACTGCTCCGCATTCGCAGGTCCAGCCTCCTGCCGCTGCAGGTGCCGGAGCCGGCGCCGGAGCCGGTGCGGGTGCAGGTGCAGGTGCACTCTGCTGGGCTGCTCCCATGTTAAAGAGCTGGGCAGCATTCATTCCTCCTGCCTGTCCGGCCATATTCATTCCGGCAAAGGCCATCATCGACCCGTTGGGATTCTTTGCTGCATCCTGCATAGCCTGTGCCTGAGCCCCGACAAGGGTGGCAGCTGCCATGTTGGGATTTCTGTTGATTGCATTTCTCTGGGCTTCCTTGATCATCTGCTCATCTTCTTCAGATGCCTTGACAGATGAAACACCGAAGGATGCGACAGCCAGACCCCTCTTCTCCTTCCAGCTCTTTGTGAGAACCTCATTAAGGGCATCTGCTATCTCTGTTGTGTGTCCAGGCAGGGCGCTGTATCTGATGCCCTGTTCGGAGATCTTTGCAAATGCAGGCTGAAGAGCCGTTAAAAGCTCGGTCTTAAGCTGTGAATCTATCTCTGATCTTTCGTATTGATAATCAACGTTTCCGCAGACATTGGTATAGAAAAGGATGGGATCCACGATCCTGTAGGAATATTCACCGAAGCACTTGATGGATATGTCTATATCAAGTCCGATGTTGTTGTCCACTACCCTGAAGGGAACGGCATTTGCCGTGCCGTATTTATTTCCTATGATCTCCTTGGTATTGAAATAGTATACCCTCTGATCCTTTCCGGTGTCGCCGCCGAAGGTGAAACGCTTTCCGATGTTCTTGAAGGTATCGAGTATACTCTCCCCCAGATTTCCGCTGAAGATAGAGGGTTCAGTCGATGAATCGTACTTGAATTCGCCGGGTTCGGCGCAGATCTCAGCCACCTTTCCCTGATCAACGATTATCATGCACTGACCGTCGTTTACGGCTATGACTGAGCCGTTGCTGATGATGTTGTCATCTCCCTTTGTGTTGGAAGACCTTCCGGAAACCCTCTTCTGTCCTTTTACAACGAGAACATTCTCATCAATGGAATCACAGTAGAAATACTCCTTCCACTGATCTGCCATCACTCCGCCTGCCGCTCCGAGAGCTGCCTGAATCAATCCCATAGTCTTAACCTCCTGAAAAAAATTCCACTCCTAAGATATACGTTTCAAAAATCACGTATCTGAATAAATAACCTCATAATTTTAACACATATTCCCCCATAAGTGAATAGCGCCAAATGCCGACTTTTATTCACTGACCGTAGGGTCTGTCAAAGGGCCTGGCATCCTCTGCCGGGATCGTCCCGCTGCCGTCATTACGACCGGATGAGGGCTGTGAATAAGAGCCTCCGTTTCCTGCCGGAGGATACGAGGGACTCTGGGGTGCCTGACCGTAATAAGGGCTTTGTGATGCCTGACCGGTGTAATATCCCTGAATGGGAGGCACTGTATAGCCATAGCTTCCCGAAGGAGTCTTCTCCTTTGTTAAAAGCAGGGCATAGAGCTCAGTGCAGGAATTGTTGTAGTAGGGATCCACAAAGAACACTCCGGCGAGCCCGAAGGTGATCCCGCTTAAAAGGAACCAGAGGATGAAGGAGAGATCAAACCAGAAGGCGTTCATCTTGTCTCCGAACATCATGATCCTGCTCTTTCTGAAAACTTCTTTTGACGGAAGACCTGGATCCTCCGCAAGTATATAGGGGATCATCCTGTATTCATAGGATTTGACTATTCCGGGGATCACAAAAAGAAGGGACCACAAAAAGACGAAGATCCATCTCTGAAGCATTATCTTGACCACATTCATGTAGTGTTCGCTGAATGCACTGCCCATAAGTCCCATATCATAGTTGCCCTTCCTGGCCTCTATGAAGAATTTTCTGCATCCCACTTCAAGGGGCTGGAGCAGAAAGATGGAAATGAGCACGGCAAAAACCATGACAAGGCACATGACCAGCATAAAGGTTCCCAGCATGTAATAGGGAATGTTCAGCTCCTTAAACAGGTCCTGGATCCCCATGCTCTGTATGTTGGCATTAAAGGATCCCGGCTTTATGTCGGAGGTCTTTATCTGATAGGTTCCTCCTATACTGCTGGTTCCGGCCGCAAGCCCCATCACAAGGGAGACCAGGACGCAGTTGAAATACCCTCCCCCCAGTGTCCTTTTTGCATTCATCTTAAGTTCCGAACTTCTCATCAGCATATCTTTTCACTTCCTTTATCAAACACGACAGCTGTCCCGGATCTTTAATTTCCTGACAGCTGTCAGAACACGCACTGACACGGTAGCTGTTCAGAGCCCTTCATTTTCTGACTAGCTACCAAATATCACTATATTTAATATAAGCCGGCATGTCAACAATTTGACATTTGCGTTCCCTGACAGACCTTAACTTAAGCCTCAGCCGATGAAAAGGCTCACTGCGAAGGCGGCCAGGCAGCTGAGGCTTGCCACCACGAAGAGGTTTTCCCAGATCCAGGCCGAAATGAGCCCGGCTATCAGAGCCGCTATCCCGGCATAGATGTTTCCCGGAGCGGTGACTATGGAGGGAAAGGTCATGACCGCCAATGTCACATAGGGCACATAGGTCAGAAAAGATCTTATATATTTATTGCTTATCTCCCTCCTCAAAAAGAGAAAGGGAATGACCCTTATCGAATAGAGGGTCAGGATCATGATCAGAAGTCTCAATGCTATGCTCATGCCTTACCCGCCTCCTCCTGTGGATGAATGAGGGCTGCAGCCCCCGCGATCAGAACCGTGAGGATTATGATCTTAAAGCCCGCAGAGATCTGCTTCAGACCCGGAGTCACGGAAAACAGGAAGCTTAAGGCCATGGATACAGCCACCAGGATCCCTATGAACATGTTCTTTTTTGAAGGCGGGATGATTATGGCAAGAAACATGCCGTAAAGGGAAACGCTCAAAGCTCCCACAAGCCGTTCGGGCAGGATGTTTCCCGCAGTTACCCCAAGCACGGTTCCAAGACACCAGCCCGAAACGGAAACAAGGGTTATCCCGTAGGTGAAAAAGGGGTTAAGATAACCCGGCACTGCGGCGGAAAGGGCAAATATCTCATCGGTTATGCAGTAGGCAAGTCCAAAGCGGTGAAAAAATTTCAGGTCGGGAGAAAGCTTCTGGGTCAGGGCACAGCTCATGAGAAGATATCTGAGATTGACTATAAGGCATGTCAATATCATCTCCAGAACCCCGGCTCCGGTCCTTATAAGCTCGATGGCCGCAAATTCCCCCGCGCTTGCCACCATCCCGGCGGACATGAAAAAAGACTGGATCCCGTTCATCCCGGCATCCCTTGCAGCGATCCCCAGGGCAAAGGACACTGCAAAATATCCCAGTCCTATGGGGATGCCCGAAACACATCCCTGCTTAAATCCGAATACACTTTTCATATATTTATCCTTAAACCTTTCGGATAGTGATTTTTAATGATACTTCCCGTCTTCTTTCCAAATCCCGCGCCTGCCCCCTCAAAGGAGATCAGGCACCATCCGTCCTTAAGGCCTGATGCTTCATTTTCATCAAGAGACAGAGAAAGTCCCGAAAGAAAGTCAAAAGCCCTCCTGTCAGAGGCTTTAAGGTCAAAGCATCTTTTTGCCTCTCCGTATCTTAATGCACTTGCCAGGGAATGTGCGGGCTCAAATCTGTCCTTTTTTAAGACTCCCAGGCAAAGACCAGGTCTTAAGGTCTTTATCCCGTCCACTCCCCAAATCCCTTCCGGAAGAAGATAAAAGGCTCCCTTGAAGCTTATGATCCTTTCAGGAGGAATTTTTAAGAGCATATCTTCACCAAGGATGTCCCCCAGACCCTCAAGGAGGATCTTAAGATCCCTCTTCGGACATCCGGGCCTGCTTTTTTTCCCTTTATTCTTAAGATCCGGTTCGGTCCTGATCCCCTTTCTCCTTAAAAGAGCGGCGAAATGCCCTTCCCCCCTGATCCGGTGGGGATAGAGCTTTTCCATCTTAAGGAGTTCATAATCTTCATGATCCTTAAGAAAAAGATCTATGTTATCCTCATCCTCCATGCCTGAAAAGGTACAGGTGGAATATACCAGGGTCCCTCCGCACTTTAAGCACTTTGCCGCCTCATCCAGGATGTCCCTCTGTCTTTGGGCGCACATCCTGACATTTTCCTCACTCCAGTTTTCCCTTGCCGCATCTCCCCTCCTTAGCATTCCCTCGCCCGAACAGGGAGCATCCACAAGGATCCTGTCAAAAAAGGCCGGAAACAGGGAAGAAATGCCGGCCGGATCCAGGTTTGTCACGACTGTATTTCTGATCCCCATCCTTTCTATGTTTGAAGAAAGCACCGCTGCCCTTGACGGAATGATCTCATTGCTTATAAGAAGCCCCTCATTTGCCATTAAAGCTGCTATCTGGGTGCTCTTCCCTCCCGGGGCGGCACAAAGATCCAGAACCGCCTCCCCCGGTTTTGGGTCAAGAAGGCGGACGGGATACATGGCACTTGCCTCCTGTATGTAATAGGCTCCCGCATAGTGAAGGGGGTGCTTTCCCGGAGAGATCACCGAATCTGCCGCATCATAGTAATAGCCGTTTTCCTCCCAGGGAACCCTCTCAAGCTTCCAGTCAGAACCGGGCCTGCCGTCAAAGCCCCCAAAGCCGCTTAAGGGGTTAAGCCTTAAGGCCTTCTGCTCCTCACCCTCAAGGCTTTGAAGGAAATCCGGGTATTCTTCCTTAAGATCCTCCTTCATCCTTTCAAGAAAAGCCGCAGGAAAGCTGAGTTCAGTGCCCCGCTGCAACACAGACAACTCCCGCAAAGATTATGAGCATGCCCATGATCTTTCTCTTTGTGATCTTTTCGTGTAAAAACCTGTTTGAGATGAACATGGTCCAGACATAGGTAAGAGCTCCCACAGGCATTGCCACCGCATAGGGGATCAGCTGCAGGACATATATGTTTATGCTTGCCGAGATCACATACAGAAAGCCTCCCAGGTAGAACCAGGGTGAAAGGAGGATCTTCAGCTTATTATCCGTTGATGATGACTTTTTCAGGAAAAAGCTTGCAAATGAAGCGATAAGGGTCATTGCAAGAACGCTTAAAACTACCTTCATTCGCTGCTCCCTCCCATCATTATGACTCCCGCGATAATAACGCAGATCCCAACGACCATCAAGGGGCTTATGGGCTCAGTCAGAAATATGGCCGACAGGATAAGAGCAAAAACATAGCTCATGGAGTTGACCGGCTGAAGCACCGAAAGCTCACCGTAGCCCAGGGCTATGGTCATGATAAGGGCTCCAACGGCATAAATGATAAAGCCCGGCAGAACCTTTATGAAAAGCTGTATCACAGACCCGGCGTTCACCCCGTTTGACAGCAGACTTCCAAGATCCGCCAGTTTCCACAACAATTGTCCCACGGAAAGGCTTAAGGCAGAAATGCTCATAAGTATTATCCCCTTCCCGTTTTTTCTAAGTGATTCCTTCAAGATATCCTCCTCGTCTTTTATAATTTTTATGTGACTGTACAGATCCCTCCGGTTTCTGAACAGCTACGGCATTTACCCTTTACTCCGTTCCGGCTATACTAGTGTAGCACTTTTTAATTAGCTATACTTTTCGCGAAGTATACATTTTCGCTCTGCAAGGCGTTTTTCTGAGTGCGATGGGGTTCCATCGCCGAAGAAAAACAACGAAGCAGACGGAAATGTAGACGAACGAAAATGTGTAGTTAATTAGAAAGTGGTACACTATCTTCTGCCCAGCAGACAGCTGCCTTCACCGCCCTGTTCCAGCCCTTAAGGAGTTCTTCTCTTTCCTCCTTCGGACACTCGGGCTTAAACTCCCTGCCCTCCTGCCAGTTCTGCCTGATCTCCTCCTTATCCTTAAAGTAGCCTGTGGCAAGTCCCGCCAGATATGCGGCTCCCAGAGCTGTTGTTTCTATGCATCTGGGACGGTGGATCAGACAGTTGCTGATGTCTGCCTGAAACTTCATCAGGAAGTTATTGGCACTGGCTCCTCCGTCCACCTTCAGATCCCTGATCTTAAGTCCGGCATCCTCCTCCATGGCCTTAAAGACATCATAGGACTGATAGGCAATGGATTCCAGGGTGGCACGGATGAAGTGCTCCTTTTTGCAGCCTCTTGTGACACCGAAGACACAGCCTCTTGCATACTGGTTCCAGTAGGGAGCTCCCATTCCCGTAAAGGAAGGAACCACGTATACCCCGTTGCTGTCCTTTGCATCATCCGCATATTCCTCGGACTGGGCGGCGGTCTTGATCATCCTCATGCTGTCCCTGAGCCACTGGATGGCAGCCCCTGCCACGAAAACGCTTCCTTCCAGGGCGTAGTCGGGTCTGTCCTCCGCACCCGCCGCTATGGTAGTCACAAGTCCGTTCTTTGATTCCACACAGTCCTTTCCCGTGTTCATCAGAATGAAGCTTCCCGTTCCATAGGTATTCTTGACCTCTCCCTTTTCAAAGCAGCACTGACCGAAAAGGGCAGCCTGCTGGTCCCCCGCTGCTCCGGCTATGGGAATCCTTCCTCCAAGGATCCCTTCATCAGTGTATCCGTAGATGCAGCTTGAAGGAAGAACCTTTGGAAGCATGCTTTCCGGTATGTTAAAGAGGGCGAGCAGTTCACGATCCCAGCAGAGCTTATGGATATCAAAGAGCATGGTCCTGGATGCATTCGTATAGTCCGTCACATGGACACTGCCCTTTGTCAGCTTCCAGATGAGCCAGGTGTCCACGGTTCCGAAGATCAGCTCACCTGCCTCCGCCCTTTTTCGTGCCCCCTCCACATTATCCAGGATCCAGCTGATCTTGCTTGCGCTGAAATAGGCATCGGGCACCAGACCGGTCTTTTCCCTGATGAGCCCCGAATGTCCCTCCTGCACGATCCTGTCTATTATGGGGGCTGTCCTCCTGCACTGCCAGACTATGGCATTAAAGACCGGCTCACCGGTCTCCCTGTCCCAGACTATGGTAGTCTCCCTCTGGTTTGTGATCCCGATCCCGGCGATATCCTCACATTTTGCCCCGACCAGTGCCATGGCTTCCGTTGCAACGGAAAGCTGTGAAGACCAGATCTCCATGGGATTGTGCTCCACCCAGCCGGGTTTTGGATAATACTGTTCAAATTCCTTCTGGGCTATGGAAACGATCATTCCCTTTTTATCAAAAAGAATGCATCTTGAACTTGTTGTTCCCTGATCCAGGGCCATAACATATTTTGCCATCTCATCCTCCATCAGATTAAGTACCTTATCCGGCCGCAGCCGCCAGGCTCCGCCGGAATGCTTCAGTTACTGCTTACGTGGTCAACCAGACCACGTAAGCAGTAACTGGTTCGGCACATGAGAATTGCCTTCGGCGGAGGTGTCCGAACCTGCTAAATTTACATATTTGCCCGTAGCTACTCGACTCCATCAGCATGCTTAGTCGCTCGTGGCTCGGGACTGAACAGTAACATGCTTCATCCCCCTGACCCGTTTCACGAACAGTCATCTTTTCAAAACCCCGGTGTACCACAAAAACTTTGTGTTTGTGACCAGATACCTCTTAAAGAGCCTCTTAGGATCCTTAAGGAGCCTGTAGAACCACTCAAGCCCCATCCTCTGAAGAAACCCGGGCGCCCTCTTTGTGGTCCCTGCGTGAAAGGAAAAGCCCGCTCCCACACCCAGCATGACTCCCTTCACTTTATTTTTTGCCCTGTTCATCCAGAGTTCCTGCTTGGGAGCCCCCAGGCCTATCCAGACAAGATCCGCTCCGGCTTCGTTTATCCTTTCGATATCCCTTTCAAATTCCTCCCTGGAAAGCTCCTTTACGAAGGGAGGGGAACAGGTTCCTTTGATCCTTATCCCCGGATATCTTTCCCTAAGCTTCCTCTCAAGGCTTTTCAGGGTCTCTTCATCCGACCCGTAAAAAAAATGTGAAAGAGACCCGTCCGAGGTTCTTTCAAAGACCTTCTCCATAAAGTCCGGACCCGCTATCCTTTCGGCATCGGGAAAGCCCTTTTTTCGCTGCTCCTTTGCAACGGGAAATCCGTCGGGGAAGACATATGCAGCCCCGTTTAAGACCTTTCTATAGTTTTCATCGTCCGCTGCCATTACAGTGGTATGGACGTTGGAAAAGCAGATATAGGATCCGGAAAGAGCCTTTATATTTTCAAGAATGCAGCCAACCGCATCATCCGCCCTTCCCGCACTGTAATCCACGCCCAGGACCGGACATTTTTTAAGGGTCTCTACCATCTTCAGGCTCTCCCTGTGGCGATCACATCAACTCCGGTTCCGGCGATATCCTTTACTATCACATCACCCACCTGTTTTGGCGCCTCAACCTCCACAGCCTTAAGTGCTGCTATGCAGTCCCTGATCCTTTCACGGGGAATATCCGAGGAAGTCTTGACCGGAAGCGCCCTGCATCTTCCCCCCTTTATGCGGACCGTGGTGGTCAGTGTCCTCTTTGGTGCAGTGTATTCCTGAACCGCATAGGCATCTCCCCTGGGACAGAGATTTCCCGAAACCCTTATCTCACCGGTCTTTTCATCCCTGCTGACGCTTAACATGCATCCGTTGGGACACCGGGTGCAGGTCATCTTATCCTCATCCACTCCGGGAATATAGACATTCTTATCCGCGCTTTCAACGACCCCTCCCGCTGTCTTTGAAACAAAACCCTTCAAAACAAATTCCGCGGCATTGTTCCCGGCATTTACGGCCTCCTCCGTGACATGATCCACGATATCGTGGACATGAAGCACATTTCCGCAGGCAAAAACCCCCGTTCCTTCTATCTGAAGGAAGGGATCCACCTTCGGTGCGTTCGTTCTTTCATCGAGGTCAGCACCCATTTTCAGGGTTAGCTCGTTTTCCGGTATAAGTCCGACGGAATAAAGCACCGTGTCGCACTCCACAAGCTCCTCAGTTCCCTTAAGAGGTTTAAGGTTTTCATCCACCCTTGAAACCACAACCGCCTCCACCCTCTCTTTTCCCCGGATGTCCGTAACCGTGTGGGACAGCTTAAGAGGGATGTCATAGTCCCTTAAACACTGGACTATGTTTCGTTTCAGGCCTCCCGAATGACCCATGATCTCAACCACCATCTTAACCTCGGCGCCCTCTAAGGTCATCCTTCTTGCCATGATGAGGCCTATGTCACCGGAGCCCACGATCACTACCTTTCTGCCCGGCATCTGTCCATGGATGTTCACATAGAGCTGGGCTGTTCCGGCTGAATAGATGCCTGCCCCCCTGTAGCCCGGTGTGTTCATGGAACCCCTTGCCCTTTCCCTGCAGCCCATGGCAAGCACCACCGCCCCTGCCCTGATCTTCACGATGCCATCCTCCCTGTTCATTGCGGTGATCTCTTTACTTCCGTCGGGATTTTTTTTAAGATCCGTGACCATGGTGTTTAAGGCATAGTCAATGCCCGTCTCCACTATCCTGTCGATGTACCTGCAGGCATACTCGGGACCCGTCAGCTCCTCCCTGAAGGTATGGAGGCCGAAACCGTTATGTATGCACTGGTTTAATATCCCTCCCAGCCTGAAATCCCTTTCAAGGATCAGAATATCCTTAACACCTGCCTTATATGCTGCCTCGGCGGCCGCAAGACCCGCAGGTCCCCCACCGATCACTGCTATGTCATATTCACGCTTCATATTTGTTTATCCCCTCCAGGATCCTTGATGCTCCTCCGGCCTTGGTGACTTCCTGACTGCTTACCTTCAGCTCCTCTGAAAGGATCTCCAGCACCTTAGGCGAGCAGAATCCCGCCTGGCACCTTCCCATTCCGGCTCTGACCCTTCTTTTTATCCCGTCTAAGGTTCTTGCTCCCGGGGATCTCCTTATGGCCTGCCTGATCTCTGCCTCGCTGACCATCTCGCAGCGGCAGATCATGTTTGAATATGCCGGATCCTCCTTTATGAGCCTCTCCCTTTCGGCATCATCAGCAAGAGCCATGGAGGGTATTCCCTTTCTTTCTTCGATGAAATCCTTCCTGTCCTCAGCGGGGGCAAGTTCATCTATGAGCCCGGCTATATGCTCTCCGATGGCGCAGGCTGCCGTAAGCCCCGGGGATTCGATCCCGGCCGCATCAATGAAGCCCTTAACCGTCCTGTTCTCCCCAATGACGAAATCTCCCCCCTCCTCATGGGCTCTTAAGCCTGCAAAGGAGGTTATTATCTTCCTTACCGGCAGGTTCTTCACGTTAAGACCCGCTTTTTCAAGAAGTTCTGCAAGCCCCTCCGCGGTGGTGTTTACCGCCTCCCTGTCCTCCACTGCATCCGCTGTGGGTCCGGCAAGAAGGTTATTATGTACCGTGGGCGTCACCAGAACTCCCTTGCCCCTGGGTGTGGGAAGGGAAAAGAGGGTATGTCTTACATAGTTCCCCACGGTTTTGTCAAAGAGACAGTATTCCCCCTTTATGACTTTGATGCTTATCCTGTCGGGACAGATGAGGTTATGGATCCTGTCGGCATAAACTCCCGCGGCGTTTACCACATATCCTGACCTGAAGTCACCCTCTGAGGTTTCGATCCTGAAGGTCCCGTCTGCTTCCTTTATCACGTTTTTGACCTCTGTATCGAATTTAAATTCCACCCCGTTTTGTGCAGCATTTTCGGCAAGAGCGATGTTTAAAAGGAAGGGGCATACTATGGCGCCTGTCGGCACATAAAGAGCCGCTTTTACGCTTTCCTTAAGATTCGGCTCCATCTCAAAAAGCCGGTCACGGTCAAGGATCTGCAGTCCCTTAACCCCGTTTGTCACCCCTCTGTCATAGAGGACCCTGAGCATGTTTTCGTCACCGTTTTCGCCGCAGAGCACCAAAGAACCGTTCCTTTTGTAAGGAAAGTCAAGCTTTTTCGAAAGATCTTCAAGCATGAGACTCCCCCTGACATTAAATCTTGCCTTTAATGTTCCGGGCATTGCATCATATCCCCCGTGGGCTATGCCCGAATTTGCCTTAGTGGTTCCCTCACAGACATCGCTGTTTTTTTCAAGGACCAGCACATCCCTCTTCTTTTTTGAAAGCTCCCTTGCCACGGCAGAACCCGTGACCCCGGCGCCTATAATGATCACATCAACCATAATATATTCTCCCTGTAAGTTAATGCCTATTGCATAAAGGCATCGATCCCGTCAGCGATCCCCTCGGCTGCCGACTGCTGGAAGGACTCAGTCTGCATCAGCTGATCCTCGGCGGGATTTGTCATAAATCCCATCTCGATTATGGTCACGGGAACCTGGGACCAGTTAAGACCGGTCATGCTGTCGGTTATCTGAACCCCCCTGTTTTTCATACCCGTTTTTGCGCAGTAGGAATTGATGACGCACTTTGCCAGCTTCTGACTTGAAGAGGCAATGGCTGCACAGTAGGGGTTTGAGCCTGAAGGAGCAAGGGTGCTGCCTCCGGCTGCAGAGGGTGACTGCGCCCCGTCCGCGTGTATCCTTATGAAGGCTGAAGCACCGGCATTGTTGGCAATGGATGCCCTCTCGGCATTGCTGATGTTCACGTCTGCGGAAGTCCTGCACATGATCACGGAATACCCCCTCTGCTGCAGCACATTCTGAAGCTTTAAGGCAACAGCCAGGGTAAGCTTGTGTTCGGGCACTCCCGTTGCAACTCCCGAGGTCCCGCTGGTCACCTTCATCTTTGTTTCGGCCGCCCCCGGTCCTATGGGCTCCTTCTCGGAATTCTGATGTCCCTGATGTCCGGCATCTATGCAGACCACCCTTCCGCCTCCGGTGGCCGGCTGGGGTGAGGGAGGAGCAGCCGGCTCTTCTTCCGGGGTTTTTTCTTCCTCCCCCTCTGTTTCTTCAGCATCTTCCTCTTTCACCTCCTCCGTCACTTCTTCAGCAGCTTCCTGTGTCGCCTCCTCAGTCGCTTCCTCGGGAAGCTGAGCTTCCAAAGGGGCAGCATTTATCTGAGATGCCCTCTCTTCGGCCGCCATTGTTATCAGCTGTGAAATATCCTCTTCCAGGAAAAGGGGCTGTGAGGCTCCCGCCCGTCTTAAGACACTGTAGCTGCTCACTACGGTTCTTTCCGGGATCTCAGCCTGCATAAGGGGTTCATCCACCGCAAGGGTCACCTCTTCTTCTGTTTCTGCCTCTTCTACCATCCTGCTTTCGGAAGGATTTGCGGCACAGCCCGCCAAAAGAACTGTCATCATTATCATTGATATCAAAAAAAGTCTTTTTCTCATTTTATCCATCTCTGTCTCTTTTATATCTGTAACAGTTCAGGACCCTTCAGTTTTAAGAACTGTTACGGCGGTTTCGCGATCTGAGCCGCACTTCGTGCGGCTACTCTACTATAACACACTCCCCAAGTGTAACCGAATATAAAATTTTTTCAAGAACCTTCCTGCCCGTCAGCTGGGTCATGGCTTTTGCATAGTAATAAAGCTGGGTTTTATACCTGTCCACAAGCTCTTTTCCGGTCTTAACCCGGTCGGTCTTATAATCTACGATCACAAGCCCTCCTTCCTCTTCAAAACAGGCATCGATCACTCCCTGAACCATGACATCCTCCTCATCGGAATATAAATCCGAAATCTCGGAGGCCTTAAGGAGTATGACAAAGGGCTGCTCCCTGTAGAGCTTACCCTCCCTTAAGGCTCTGCTCATCCGGTCTCCCAGGGAGCTTTTGGCAAACTTAAGGATATCCCCGGGATCGATCATACCTGCCTCATCCTCCGTCAGCCTTCCCTCAGCCTTCAGAAGATCCAGGTACTCTCCGGCACTTTCGGGATCTTTAACCCTGCCCGGATCCAGATGTTCAAAGGCTGTGTGGTAGGCTGTTCCCCTTAAGGCCCCCCTTACCGGTCCTCCGGGCTTTTCCTTAAGACCCGTTATGAAGCGGGGCTCAAAGTCCGTCTTTTCCTCAATGGCGCTTAAGAGTTCAACTCCCCTTTCCTCCATGGCCTCATGCTTAAGCTCCGATACCGAAAGTTTTCCCGGAGCCGGTTTTTGGGCCTCAAAGGGATATCTTCTTGAAAGAAATCCCCTGAGTTCCTCCACTTCACAGGGATCTGCATTCTCCGCCCTTTTTATAAGGTCGCTGCGTTCAAACTGAAGATCCCTTTTTTCTTCAAGGTCATCAAGGACCAGATCCGTCTCGCCCACCTCATATCTTTTGATACAGGCTCCCAGACCCTCATCGATATCCAGGGCATATTCCACCAGTTCCCCGAAGGAATCCGCCTCCTCGAAGGATGCGGGAAGCTTTGTCGAGCAGGAAGCTGTCTCCCCTTCTTCGGGCGCCTTCTTTGCCAGACCCGTCATAATTATCTTCTGCTCAGCCCTTGTCATGGCCACATATAAGACCCTGAGTTCCTCACCGAAGATCGCTTCATTCTTCCTGTCCGATATCACGCTTTTGGCAAAGGTCCGTCTTTTAAGCCTCTTGTTAATGTCTATCAGATCCATTCCGGCACCCAGCTCGTCATCGATAAGAAGTCTCTGCTTCAGATCCCTCCTGTTAAAGCTTCTGTGACAGCCGCAAAGAAAGACCACAGGAAATTCAAGTCCCTTGGAATGATGTATGCTCATGATCCTGACCGCATCAGCCCCGGCTGAACCCGGACCCTTTGAATTCAGGCTGATCTCATATTTTTTAATATATTCGATGTATCTTATGAACCTGAAAAGTCCCTTAAAGGAGGTCTTTTCAAACTCCGAAGCGCGAAGAAGGAGCATGTTGAGATTATCCAGCCTCATCTGTCCCTCGCTTAGGGCTCTCACATAATTATCGTAGCCATGGTCGTTTATTATGACCGAAAGAAGCTCGTGTATGGGTAAAAAGGAAGACAGTCTCCTGTATCTTTTCAGTTTTTCGAGAAAGACCTTCGCCTTCTTTCTGACATCTTCATCGATATCGGTCCCGTCCTTTGCGGCTTCCTCCAGGGCAAAGAAAAGATCCCTTTCGGGAAGGAGAGCCCTTATGAGCGCCAGCTTACTTTCATCGAAGCCTCCGAAAACACTGAGACAGACCCCGGCAAGGGGAATATCCCTGATGGGATTATCAATGCAGAAAAGGAGGTTTATGATGTCCCTTATCTCATCGGTCATGAGGTAGCCGGTGGATGAATCAAGGCTGACCGGGATCCCCTTTTTAATGAGCACGTTCATGAACTTTTCGTCCCTGCCCTTAAGCGCCCGCATCAGGATGACTATATCGCCGTAGCCGCATTTTCTGACCTGTCCCGTCTTTTTGTCTTCTATGTCCGCCCTTCCCACCAGCTCTTCTATCCTTTTTGCCACCAGAGCCGCCTCCAGCTCATCCTTATCGGAATTTTCACCCGACCTGTCCCAGGCAAGGATATATTCTGCTGAATCATCCCCTGTATCGCTTTTATAGAGTCCTCCGAAATTCAGGAACTGGTCCCTGTCATATTCAACAGAACCCGAGGAGGCATGCATGATGTTCTTAAAGAGACCGTTAACGGCGTCTATGACACTGTTCCTGCTCCTGAAATTCTTTGCAAGGAGAAGGAGTGTCCCCCCCTCCCTTTTATATCCGGAAAATTTTTCCATAAAGAGAGCCGGACAGGCATCCCTGAAACTGTAGATGCTCTGCTTCACGTCTCCCACGCAGAAATAGTTCTTTCCGTTTGAGATCCCGGTAAATATCTCCTCCTGAAGTCTGTTGCTGTCCTGGTACTCATCAACTATGATCTCGGCAAAGGACTTTTTATAGCGGTCCCTGACAGCCTCCTCCTTAAGCATCCTTAAGGCCATATGCTCTATGTCTGAAAAATCAACTATGTTCCTCTTTCTTTTTGCCTCCGAAAGATCCCTCATATATTCCTTCGTAAGGTTGGATAGAACTGCCGCATCCTTTGACAGTTCGGCAAATTCTTCAAGAAGGCTGCCTGTATCTGCGGAAAAATACCTTTTTTTGAGGTTTTCCATATTCTTCTTAAAGCTGTCTCTTAAATCCTTCGCCTTTTTTCTTAAGGCCGGATCCTCTCCTTCACTTTTTCCCTGGGAAAGCTTTGAAAAGGACAGATTTAAAAAGGCAGACAGAAGGTCTTTGTAGTTCTTTTTTGAAAGCAGCATGTCGACAAGCTCAAGATCCCCTGTCAGTGTTTCAAGATATGCGGAAGGACCTGACGGCATGCCTGCAATGTCCATTGCCCTTTCAAGAGCCCTTTTACAGGTCAGGAGGGTTCTTCCCGTGCGGTCAATGGCCTCTTTTACAACAGGATTTTCATTAAGCTCATCCTCGTCTTTTATCTCATAGCATTCATATGCCTTCCTTAAAAATCCCTCCGGATCGGGCCGGCTTTGTGCAAAACGTTCAAGACAGTCGATGGCATCCGTCACATCCTGATCGTCCTTTTTTACCGAAAATCTTTCAAGAAAGCCATAAAAATCACTGTCCTCCCCCTCTTTATAATGTCTTTCCAGAAGTTCTTCCATGACGTCATCCTTCAGCATCTTAAGCTCGCCCTCATCCGCCACCCTGAAGGCCGGATCTATGTTTAAGACATTGAAGTTGTTCCTTATGACATCCAGGCAGAAGCTGTCTATGGTCATTATGGGAGCATCGTATATAAGGGAAAGCTGCCTTTTAAGGTGGGCGGAAAGAACAGGGTCATCCCCTGATGCCTCAAGTCTTTCTTCAAAGGCATCCCTGATCCTGCCCTTCATCTCCTCAGCCGCCGCCCTGGTAAAGGTCACTATGAGCAGGGAGGAAATGTCGATCCTGTCCTTTATCACTCTCTCAATGACTCTCCTGACAATGACAGCAGTCTTCCCGGAACCTGCTGCTGCAGAGACCAGGACATTGGTATCCCTGATATCTATGACTCTTTGCTGCTCTTTTGTAAAATTCATTGTTTCTTAAGCTTCCTTTTTTTACCGCCGCTGCAGATCAAAGAATAGGTGCAGTGGTCGCAGGCAGTGACTCCGTCAAGCTCATAAGGATTCTTTTCTATATAGCCCTCATTTATCTGCCTTCTGAAATCCCGGGTAAGGTCCGAGGTCCGCTTCATGATGCCCTTTAGCTCCTCCTCCGTCACGACCCTGGAATATGCATCAAACTCTCCGTTATTCTTTCTTTTGACGGGGATTATGTCCGACTTTCCGGTGACCGGAAAATCCCTGTCAAAGAGCCCCGGGATGTCTCCGTCCCTGTTGACTATCCCCTTAAGCTTAAGCTGTCCCCTGATCTTTGAAAGGATCTCCTCATCGGAGGTCCTTCCCTCAGCCTCAACCACCGGGTCATCGATATGGTAGTAAAAAAGACCCGCGGGATGGACATTTTCGGGATCTGCACCTTCCCTCACTTCAAGCTCCAAAGCCGCCGACATGTAGATCACCAGCTGAAGATCAAGCCCCCAGTATACCCTGTCACTGTCATAGGCCTTGTTTCCGGATTTGTAATCTATGACCTCCAGATAGATCCCGGTCCCGTCCTCAAACCGGTCGATCCTGTCGATAAAGCCCTTAAGTCCCTCATGACTGAAGCGCTTTTCAAATCCAGAAGGAGAAAAGCTTCCCTTTGCCGACTGGTATCTTAGGGTATCCACCGTCCTTTTTGCTATCCTTATGAGCCTGCGTTTCATATAAGCATTACGCCCGCTGCTTTCAAAAAGGTTTTCCGTTTTTTCATTTTCCGAAAGAGACTCCCAAAAGGCCTCATCAAGGATCTGATCCGAAACCTCATCCCCGGCCCCGGCAAAGGAAAGATCCCTTGCCTTAAGCTTTTCCGAATACTTCTTAAGGACATCATGAAGGATGGTGCCAAGATCGGACGGGGCAAATTCAAATTCAAGGCTCTCCCTTAACCCCAGCCCGTAGCGAAGGTAGTGCTGATAGGCACAGGCAGCAAACCTTTCAAGCTCCGTTGCGGATTCCTGCTTTTTTGATGAAAAGACGGCCCGGGCGGCAGCCTCTGATATGTAGGTCGCATTTTCCCTGAAGGAGGCATCCAGGATCGTCTGTGTCCCCGGATCATCCTTAAAAAGCTTAAGGAGTGCACAGGCCTGCCTGTTTTCTTCAGGTGTATCTGCCTTTATGGTTTCAGAAAGCCTTATCAGGGCATCCGACCTGTTAAAGATCCGGTCCTTTGGCAGATCCTGTGCCCCTTCCTCCTTAAGATCATTGAAGAGCCTCATTACCTCCTTCATGAAAAAGGAGGGGCGGTCAGATCCGGAATCTTTGGAGCTTTGCGAATAGGAAAGATACAGATAGGCGGAAGGCTTTGCTATGTTCGTGTAAAAATAAAGGGCATTGAGGTCGGCATTTTCCGCAGCCGTGGGAGACAATTCAAAATCCCTTGTCCTTAAAAAGGCCCTGTCGCTTTCCGAGATCATCCCTCCCTTTTTACAGGCTCCCGGAATGTTCTGCTCGCTTAAGCCCATGACAAAAAGGACTTTGATGTCATTAAAGCGGCTTCTTTGGAGATCCCCGGCCATGACACAGTCACTGACGGGAGGCAGGGTTCCCACCCTGATCTCGCTTAATCCCGCATCCATTATGGATGAATATTCCTCAATATCCATCCTTTCCTCTCCCAGAAGGGAGACCATCCTGTCGAAAAGCTGCATTATGAGAGGATAGATCTGCCGAAATTCCAGACTTCTGACCTCATCGTTTTCATTCTTAAAGCCTTCTGTTGCCTCATCAAGCTGTGACCTGATATCAAGAGTCTTTGTAAAATCATAGAGCCTTTTTGTGTATTCCCTGACACTGGCCTCACCGCGTATCTCCCAGAGGGGATAAAGGATCCCGTAAACCCTCTTTCTCACCTTTTCCGCACTCAGCCTCATGTCTTCGTCTATACCCCTGTAGGTCTTGACAAAGGGCTTTTTATATGCGAACATTCCCCTTATTTTTAAGGCGCAGACATAGTTTTCCGCAAGGTCAACATCCCCTGCCTCACAGCCTGTCATCCCTGTCCTTAAGAGACTGAAGACCGACTCGTAGCTTAAGTCATCCGCCGCGCATTTAAGGGCTGCCCTTAAGAGCCTTGTGAAGGGATTGTGGTCTATTCCCCTCGTTTCATCCACGTATATGGGAATGCCGGACCTTTCGGACTCCTTTTTCAGGGAGTCTGAGTAGCTTTCCATGTTTCCAAGGATTATGGCCATTTCCCTGTATCTTATCTTTTCCGTCACGGAAAGCTTTCTGATCCGGTAGAGAACATATCTGATCTCGCTTAAGGGATCCACTGCCCCTGCACAATGTATCCTTCCCTTCTGGCCGATCCTTTTTTTCGTCCTCCGGAATATGTTCTGAACGAGAAATTCAAAGACGGGTTCATCCTTATGCCGCACTATCCTTCCATCGTTCACATCAATGATCCTGAGTTCCTTTCCGGAAAGCTTCCCCAGTTTTTCCATGGTCTTTATGCCCGTATCGAACATGGCAAGGTCACTGTCATCATCCGTAATGGTCACATATATATCCTTTACTGTGTCCATGAGACCTGCTATGAGCTCATACTGAACGGGGGTGAAACCGGTGAAACCGTCGAAATAGATGTTGGCATCCTTAAGGAAGGGGGCATCCTTAACCTTTTTGGAAGCCGCATTATAGAGCTCCTCAACCGTTGTGTAGTCGGTTCCCAGCCTCTTAAGGAATTCTTCGTAGATGATCCTTATGTCCTTCAGTTTAAGGCAGAGATATGGCTCGTCTCCTTCACATTCCCCTATCATCCGGTCAATGTCCCGAAGGGCGCAGCCATACTGCATAAACTCCGACAGGGCGGATTTTATGCTGCTGACATATCCCTGCTTCCTGAGATTCGCCCCGAAGAGCTTAAGGTCATCCTTTCTTTGGGAGGCTATGTGCCTGATGATCAGGTTTTTGGCAGTGTCATCTAAAAGCTCAAAACTGCCGGAGCCCGCCTCCTGAAAGATCCTGTAGGAAAGCCGGTTAAAGCTTAAGACGTCAATATTCAACATCCCCCGGCTGCTGCTCATTTCCATGATCAGCTTCATGGCCGTCAGGGTAAACTGCTCGGGCACGCAGAGGATGTGGTTTTTGTCCTTATGTTCTTTTGAGAGTTGTAAAACGGTCCTGTAGAGGCAGGTGCTCTTACCCGCCCCCGCAGGACCTCTTAAGATCGTTATCATGTTATCATTCAGAACATACCCGGGCATTTTTGTGGGCATGCCCAAACAAAATATATCCCTTATTCAGTAATCCGCACTTTTATTTCTTACTTCCGAACCTGCTCATGATCTTGGCAAGGGGTTCTATGGTTATCTCAATATCCGATATGGCGGTATTTAAGCCCTCAAAATCGATGGCCTCGATCTGGGCAATGGAGCTTGCCAGAGCCTCCGAATTCTCTGACAGTACCTGATTCACCTGATCGCTGGTGGTGGTGATGGATGAACTCATTGTATTTATCTCAACCAGTGTCCCCTCAGCCTGGGTTAAGAGATCGTTGCCCTGGGCAAGTATGTCATTGGCCTGGACAAGGATATCATTTGCCTGAGCCACAGCCACATTTATGCTGTTTAAGGTACTCATAATCTGAGGAACCATGATGAACAGCGCTCCGCCGATCACCAGAAAGAGCAAAATCATGAAAAGAGCCGCAGTCCTGGCCCAGCCGACCTGCTTTTTGTTCGACTTGTTGATCTTTTCAAGCAGTTCCTCGATCCTCTTTGTGTCCACACTTGCCTCAACCTTTGTCGTCACCTGTGCTGCTCCCTGCGCAGACTCATTTCCCTCTTTTCCCATTACTACAGCTGTTGTTTCACTCATTGTTCTTTCCTCCTTAAAAAAATTTTTGATTTCCCTTTTTTTATTTCTTTTTTATCACCTTAAATTTGGGTTCCTTTTCATGGGGACTGTCATCATCTTCTTCCCTTTCATCCCCCTCTTCTTCTTTATTTAAAAGCCTCTGAGCCATTCTCCTCTCAATGCTCGGGCCGGAATCTTCATCCTCAGGATAGAAGTCGTCATCTTCCTCATCCTCTTCGAAGTCCTCATCATCCTCCTCCGGGCCTTCCTCCTCCCCGGCCAGCCGGTTTATGATCCTCCGCCTCCGCTTTCTTTTCAATTCCTTTACTGTCATAGATATTATCATAATAAAGGTCAGATAGAAAACAGAAATAAAAATCGCTGCCATCATGGAGCTGACGTTCATCCTGTCCGCATATATAAATCTGGTAAAGAGCAGGCTGTTCAGGATCACTCCTGCCACTGTGGCCGTCATCAGGTTTATGTCCGCCAGGATCAGCGTGAAGGTCTTTTTTTTTGCAAAGTGGGCATTCAAAACCGCAAAGATCAGCATCACAGGAAGCATTATGACCGTTCCGGTCTTAAGACCCAGAGCAAAAATGCTGCACCAGATGGGCACGATGAGCCAGTCTGCCAAAAAAATGTTAAGCTTCATAGTACCCCCAGCTCTCCCAGCAGTTCTTCCTCGGTGATGATGCTTATCCCCAGTTCCGCTGCCTTTTTATTCTTCCCCGAATTTGAAGTGGGATCGTTATTTATGAGGGCGAAGGTCTTCTTTGAAACACTGCCGGAAACCTTCCCTCCCCGGTCTTCGATCAGTGCGGCAAGCTCATCCCTGGACTTAAAATGCTCAAGGCTTCCGGTTATCACATAGGTTCTGCCCTGAAGAAGAGCATCCCCTCCTTCCTCTTCATCCCGGTCCATTTTAAGACCGAAGCCCTTAAGGTCGGATATGAGTCTTATTATACCCTCATTTTTAAAATATTCATATATGCAATCTGCAGTAATATTTCCGATATCCGTAACATTTTTCAGTTCTTCCCTGTCGGCGGCCATGAGGGCATCAAAGCTCTTAAAATGCCTCATCAGCGTTTTTGCCGTGTTTTTTCCCACATTTGGTATGGCAAGACCTGTCAGGAGCCTCTCCGGAGGGTTGTTTTTTGACTCTTCGATAACACCGAGGAGCTTATCCGTGTTCTTTTCCTTTCCTATGATGCCCTCTGAAACCAGCTCATCCCTTCTTTCACGGAGCCTGTAGATATCCGAGATATCCCTTATGTATCCCCTGTCGCAGAGAGCCTTGATATATTCCGGTCCGAAGCCCTTGATGTCCATGGCATCCCTGCCCACAAAATTAACTATCCTGCTGAGGATCTTTGCGGGGCATTCCGGATTCACGCATCTTATGTCCGCCGTATCCTCCTGTCTGACGGTTTTTGCATGACAGACCGGACACTCGTCCGGGATCCTGAAGACCGGATCTCCCTCAGGGGCAAGGGAGTGGTCAACCCCCCTGATCTTGGGAATGATCTCCCCGGACTTATAGACTATGACGGTCTGACCGATCCCGATCCCCAGTTCATCAATGAAATCCTGGTTATGGAGCGTTGCCCTCGACACCATCGTTCCGCAGAGTCTTATGGGATCAAAAACAGCTGTGGGATTTATTCTGCCCGTCATCCCCACGGAAAGCTCTATATCCCTGATGACGCTCTTCTTCTCCTCCGGTGGATATTTATAGGCGATATGGCCTGCACTGTATTTGCTTCCTGCCGGAAAATCCGCTCTCTGGTCGATATTATCAACCTTGATCACCGCACCGTCGATATCATAGGGGAGATCCCCCCTTAAATTCCCGATCCGGTCTATCTCTTCAAGGATCTCCTCTATGCCGGAGCAGAGCCTTGAAGGAACCGTTTTCATTCCCTGGATCTTTTCCAGCTTTTCCAATGCCTCGCTGTGGGAGGTCATATATTCCCTGCTGCCCTTCTGGACATTAAACACGAACATGGAAAGGTTCCTTTCCCTGACCATCCGGGGATCCAGCTGTCTTAAGGTTCCCGCGGCACAGTTTCTGGGATTTGCAAAAAGCTTCTTTTTTGAAAGCTCCTGAAGCTCGTTTGCCCTCTCAAAGCTTTCGTGGCTCATGTAAACCTCTCCCCTGACCTCAAGATACTCCTCCCCGGTCTTAAGTTCCCGGACTATATCATCGATGCAGAGGGCGTTTTTTGTAACATCCTCCCCCACAAAGCCGTCCCCTCTCGTTTCCGCAAGGGTCAGTCTTCCGTTTTCATATCTTATGCTCATGGAAAGACCGTCGATCTTCTGCTCCACATTAAAGAGGGCATCGGGATGCAGGGCTTTAACCTCCCTTACCCAGTCGGCCACCTCCTCCTTTGAAAAAACATCTTCAATGGAGAGCATGGGAACGTCATGCTCCACATTGACTCCGGCACTCCTTTTGGTTTCTCCTCCCACGATCCTGGTGGGGGAATCCGGGGTGACAAGCTCAGGATGCTCCCTTTCCATGGACTTGAGCTCCATCATCAGCTCGTCATATTCCCTGTCCGTGATCTCCGGCGCATCATCATTATAGTACCTGTCCATGTGGTATCTGATGAGCTTTTTAAGTTCCTCGTATCTGCTATCCATCTATCTCTCCGTCACATAGCACCCTGTAGCTTCCTTCCTTCAGATCTCCCAGGGTAATATTCATAAATCTGATCCTTTTAAGGCTTATGACCTTTTTTCCGAAAAACTCACAGACCCTTCTGATCTGCCTGTTCATCCCCTCCGTCAGGATGAAGTCATAGAAACAGCTGCCCTTTTTTGTGACCCGGCAGGGTCTTGTACTCCTCTTTTCTTCAAGGGGAATCCCCCCAAGCCTGATCCTTTCAAGCTCCCTTTCGTCAAATTCCGAATCCGTTCTTACAAGATATTCCTTTTCATGTCCGTTGATGCCCCTTAAGACCCTGTCACAGAATTCCCCGTCATTTGTAAGGAGGATAAGACCGGTGGAGTCCTTATCAAGCCTTCCTATGGGAAAGATCCTCCCTTCCTTAAAGCCGATGGCGGAGATCACATCATTTTTTTCCCTGCCCTGGGAAACGGTGGAGCATACGATGCCTGCCGGCTTGTTGTAGGCTATGACAAGTCTTTCGGGCTTTTTACAGACAGGCTTTCCGTCAAAAAGAACCTGGTCTGTGAGCGGATCTACATCCTGACCCAGTTCGGCCTCCCGGGCATTGACCATCACCCTTCCCTTTTCTATTGCCCTGTCTGCTTCCCTTCTTGAGCATATTCCGTATTGGGAAAGAAATTTATTGAGCCTCATGTTTTTCTTTCCAGGGCATTCTGGGAAACAAGATAGTCCCTGATATAGTCAAGGGTCATGCCAAGGGCATTTAAGGCATTACCCAGATTCTGTTCGATATAATCAGTGTCATTGCTCTTTCCAGCCATTTCCAGGGCCTTATATATCTCGGACAGGGATTTTGCTCCAACGTTGGCACTGCTGCCCTTGACGCTGTGGGCCTCTATGGAAAAGAGCTTCACATCCCTGTCTCCGAAAAATATCTTCGGAAGCATTTTAAGCTTTTCCCTGCCCTCTTCAAGGTAGACATTCAATATGGCGTGATAGATGTCCTTATCCCCGCCCGTCATTGCCATGGCACCTTCCATGTCGATCTCCGGCTTAAAGACCTGTCCTCCGGCATGGGGATCATTTTCCGGTCCTGACGGATTCCGGGCATTTCCGGCTCCTTCAGTTCTTTCAGGGTCAGCACCGGGACCCTCCCCTGCCCGGGAGGAAGCATCGTTTTTATATACTATCTTGTTTTTGGGCAGGAACCTCAGAAGGAGCTTTTCCAGCTGTTTTTCCTTTATGGGCTTTGAGATGAACTCACTGAAGCCCTTTTCCATAAGCTTGTCCCTTGCCTCATCCTCTGTGTCTGCCGTCATGCAGATCACCGGAAGCTCCGCAAAGGACTTGTTCAGCCTGATCTCTGCCAGAGTTCCCACTCCATCCAGGCCGGGCATCACCTGATCCAGAAAGACCATATCCACCGGTGCCTTGCTGACTATATGGAGGGCGGCAAAACCGCTGTCAGCGGGTATGGGCGTGATCCTGTATTTGGAAAGGATTGCCTGGGCCACCTGCAAATTCACCCTGTTGTCATCAACGACCAGAACCCTGACTCCCCTGCAGACAAAGGAATCTCCCATGTCCCCGCTCTCATATTCCTTTTCATTCCACCTGTCGCAGAAGATGTCCCCGAGGTTCAGGGAAGTCACCGGTCTTCGGATGATCCTGCACTTATCAAAATCCCCGTAGGAATGTCTGAAGTCAGTGACAACATAGGTCTTTTCCACATCCCTGTCCTTCAGCTCATCCCTGAGGCTTTCGAACATATCATCATCTATGAAGACGTAGTCATATTTTACCTCTTTAAGCTTTGCGGAAAGCTCATTTCTATCCGTGGCAAAATCGGAAACAGTCTTGAAAACATTGAGTCTTCTTGCCCAGAGGCTTCTTCTGTGCCGGATCCGGCTGGCCACCAGCACTCTGGAGGTTCCCATGATGGAAGTGTTCACCAGGGGATCGCTGTCTGCCACAAAGCAGTCGAAGTAAAAGCTGGCCGACCCGCCCACATCCTGAAGGCATTCATAGGTCAGGTCACCATTCATCATCTTAAGGATGCCCTTGCATATGGTAAGCTCCAGTCCCAGCTTTTTCATATGGCTGTCCTTCTTTGAATCATAGGTTTCAAAGCTGGAATAGATATTCTCCAGATCCTCCCTGGAAAGACCCTCTCCCGAATCCGTGATTCTTCCGCTGAAGGTGACGATGCTTCCCTCCCTGTTCTTTCTGCCGTGAAGAGAAATGGTGACCCGTCCGCTTTCGGTGCTTTCCACCGCATTTATGAGCAGATTGCGCAGGACCTGGACGATCTTAAGATCATCCCCGTAGAGAACGTTTGGAAGCTGTGGATCCAGATCGGCCTCTATTTCCACTCCCTTGCTCTGAGCCTGCCTTGACGCTTCCACGATCAGCTCCGAAAGCAGGGTGTCCAGTGAAAACTGCTCATACTGCATTTCAAGTTTTCCGGATTCCAGTCTTGAGAAGACCAGAATGTCATTTATCGTCATAAGAAGGCTCTCGCCGGTATTCTTGACAACCCCGATCTCCTCCCGGGCTGCCCCTTCCACGTCCTCCTTTTCCATGAGTTCGGCCATTCCTATTATGGCATTCATGGGTGTCCTCAGTTCATGGGACATATTTGCAAGAAAGCGGCTTTTTGTCCTGGCATCTGCCGCATAGGCATCGGAGGCCTGCTTTATCTTTTCCCTCTGGTCCTTTAACAGAAGGTTCTGATAGATCACTATGACCAGACAGACATAGACACTGGTCAGAAGGCTGAGGATGAGGCTCAGTATCATGTTTGAGCCTTCAGGAACATTCCTTATTATCCAGGGATGGGTCCAGGTAAAGGTCACAACAAGGGTATCCCAGACTACAAAGATCAGGATCGACACGATACGCAGGGTCCCTGAAAGGAGGATGAAGGCATCCATGATCACGGGAAGAAAAAGGAGCTCCATTCCTCCGGTTATCCCTCCTCCCACCAGAAAGACAAGGGGAATGCAGAAAATGTTCAGAACATAACAAAAGGCAACGATAAGCTCATTATCGGCTTTCAGACGTCTGATGGCCAGGATAAAAAAGACGCAGATCAAAGTGGTGCCCAGAAGAACCGGTACGGTCTCTCTTCCGGCTCCCACATAAACGAAGAAGGGCATGGAAAACAGACATGCTCCCATGGTATAGGCAAGCACAAGAACAAAGGTTCTTTTCTTATAGGAGATGTTCCCGTCCAGGAAAAAAGCCCTTATGTAGTTGATCAGACTTTGTTTTTCCATCATCCCGGTTCTTCACCTGCCGTTTCGGAATCATTCCATACGATAAGCTCCGGATCAATGAGCTCATATATGGTCGTTGCAAGAGAATCAACCTTTATTGGCTTTGAGATATAGTCGTCAAAGCCTGCGTTTAAGAGCATCTGCCTTGCTCCGTCCGCAGCATCGGCCGTCAGCACGATGCAGGGAACATCCTTACACCATTTCTGGGGATTCTCCCGGATGGCCTTAAGGGTATCTATTCCGTCCATCTCCGGCATCATGTAGTCGATAAAGATGAGGTCAAACCTTAAGTCACTTATGAGATTTAAGGCCTCTCTTCCGCTTAATACAGACACCACGTTCATTTTGTAGCGCTTAAGGAGTCCCTCTGCCACAAACAGATTTGTCCTGTTATCATCTATCACCATCACATTAGATTCAGGACAGGTAAAGCCCTTGAGCTCTTCCATCTTCTTGACCATTCTTGCCTGATTGAAGTAGTCGGAAAGATTTAAGATGTTCACGGGTCTTATGAGCCTGTCCGAATATCCCGGAACCTCATCTGCCCGGTTGATCTCGGTCAGGATCACCACCTTCTTTTCCGATTTCTCAGCCAGTTTCCTGTGCCTGCCGTAATTATCAACGGAAATAAAGATGTGGGTGAAGGCATCTTCCCTGCACATTTTTTCGAATTCATCCCCGTCAGATGCGTTTGAAGCACTCACCCCGTTTTCACTGAGAGCTGTCCTTATCATCTCGCAGCTCATCTCGTCATCCTCAAAGATCAGAACATTAAACCTTTCCGGATCCTTAATCCCGGCCATGGGCTGGCTGTTTACAACCCTCTGCCTGACATCAAAGGAAAAAATGCTTCCCCTGTTATATTCGCTCATGACCTTTATGCTTCCGCCCATGGTGTCAAGAATGGTCTTGCAAATTGAAAGACCCAGCCCTGTTCCCTCCGTATCCCGGTTTTCGGGTCTTCTGTCATCCAGCCGTTCAAAGGCATTAAAGAGCCTGGGTATGTCCTCCTCCCTTATTCCGATTCCGGTGTCCTTTATGTCGGCATGGATATCCACATAGCCGTCGTCTGATATATCTGCGGTGACACTGAGACCCACATAGCCTTCGGTGGTGTACTTGACGGAGTTGTTCAGGATGTTTATGAATACCTGTCTCAGCTTGGAATTATCCCCGTACATCACAAGAGGCATCCTGGAATCAATGTGCACAAAAAATGACACGCCAGTATCCATGAGCCTGACAGCGATCATGTTGATTATGTCCTCAAAAAGCTGTCTGGCGTCATATTCCGTGTTGACAAGCTCCAGCCTGCTGTTTTCAACCTTTGAAAAAAGCAGAAGATCATCAATCGTCGAGACCAGGGCGTTGCAGGCATTTTGTATGTAGCCGATGCTCTGCTTGACGGAATTGTTGACCGCCTTATCCTCAATGAGTCCCGTGGCGGATATTATGGCATTCATGGGGGTACGCATCTCGTGGGACATGTTCATGAGAAAGACTTCCTTTCCCCGGCTCATGTCCTCGGCCTTTATGCCCTCCTTCATGGCCTTGTCAACCTCTCTTTGATGGATCATCTGCTTATAGATGAGAGCCCTGTCGGCATATACAAGACAGAAGGCAAAGGGGACTATGACATCACCCAGCAGCTCTACCTCCGAAAGACTGAAGGGGGTCTTTTGATGGTAGTTAAGAAGATAGATCCCTATCATTGAAAGAGTATAGGAGACTGCTCCCAGAACAACAGATACCCACAGGAATATCCCCTGGGTATTAAAAATGACAAACAAAAAGCCCAGCATGAAATAGATGGTAGCCGCACTTATTAACTTGCCGTCCAGATAGCAGGTTAAAGGCAGCTCCACCAGATTGACCAGGATACCTATGACCAGTGCCCCCTGGTTATAGATCTTGTAGCGGACTATGCTGGCATAGGTGATGGTGACCAGAAGCACAACGACCGTAGTCACCAGATAGAACATGGTTCCCAGACCTATCAGCATGGCATAAAAGGTGGCTGACCCGAAAGAACCGTAGAAGAAGAGCATACCCAGGTTCAGGTTTCTCTCCTCTAAGGGTACGGATTCCCCGAAATAGTCTTTTATCAGCTTATTTAACATATTTATAGCCTATCTCACTAAGCTTCATCTGCTCTTCCATTTTTTTGAAGAGTATATTCTCCGCAAAGGGTTTTTTAACAAAATCGGAAACTCCCAGAGAAAAGATCTTGGAAAGAGACATGACTGAAATGTCACAGCCCGTGAAAAGGACTGGCAGCAAGGCATCCTTCTTTTTTTCCCTGACAGTCTTAAGGATCTCAAAAGCCCCGTCATTTTCTATGTACATATCCGCAAGCACAAGATCAGGTGCCTCCTTTTCCAGAACAGCCACGGCTTCCTCACAGTCTGATGCCGTGAAAAGCTCATACCTGTCCCCCATCATTTCCTGCGCCTGTTCAATGATCCCCGGCATATCGTCTACAAGCAATACCTTCTTCAATTCTACCTCCTCAACAAAAAAGCCCATTGTAACACGTTTGAATATACCTGAAGGTTATGATACCATAAGCAGGTCAGATTTTAAAGAAATAGAAAGGGTATGGTTGCAGGGAGGATTGTCATGAGCAGTATCAGATCCATATATAATGAAAAAAAAGCGGTGTTTTCATGTGAGATATATCCGCCGAAAAAAGAAGACGAATTTCTGAACATAAACGAAAAGCTTGAAATGCTTAAATCGACCGGTCCCGATTTTATCTCCGTTACCTACGGAGCAGGCGGGTCAAATGCCGGAAAAGCCGTGGATATATCTTCCAAAGCAAAGAATACCTTCGGTCTCGAGGTGCTTTCACACATAACCAGCGTAGGCTTTAACAGAGCCGATCTTGAAAAGGGTCTTAAGGCCTTTAGGGAAAACGGAATCGAAAATGTGCTTGCCCTAAGGGGTGACCGTCCGAAGGCCATGAGCGATGAGCAGTATGACAACAGGGATTTCATCCATGCAAGCGACATGATGACCTTTATCAAAAAGAACTTCCCGGATTTTACAATAGCAGGAGCCTGCTATCCCGAAAAGCATTTTGAGGCTCCCGACATGGAAAGCGACGCGGACATGCTCAGGGTTAAATCCGAATCGGGCTGTGATTTTTTCATATCCCAGCTCTTCTTTGACAACTCATTCTTCTATTCCATGTGCGACCGAATGAAAAAAAGAGGGATTGACATCCCGGTCTCGGCTGGGATCATGCCCGTGACAAGCGCAAAAATGCTGGGAACGACCATCTCCCTTTCCGGAACCTCCATTCCCAAGGAGCTTTCCGACCTGGTGGCCAGATATGCCGATGATGCGGAAAGCATGAAAAAAGCCGGCCTGGAATATGCCATAAACCAGTGCCGGGATCTTCTTTCCCACGGTGTGGACGGGATCCATCTTTATATCATGAACAAGCCCGCCCTTGCCGAAACCATATTTAATGCCATCAGATAAATTCGTCCTTTTTCTCTCTTCCCATAAGCTGCTTTAAGGCTTCCCCGGGCTCGCCGCCTTCAAAGAGGATCCTGTTCACCTGGCTTATTATGGGAAGGGGGACTTCGTATTTTTCAGCCAGGGCCATGGCTGCCTTTGCGCAATAGACGCCCTCCACCACCTGCTTTACTTCCTTCATGGCTTTTTCGGCGCTCATGCCCTGTCCGATGAGGATCCCTGCCCTTCTGTTCCTTGAGTGCATGGATGCGCAGGTAACGATAAGGTCTCCTATGCCGGTCAATCCCTGAAAGGTCTCCCTTTTTCCGCCTGCAGCCTCTCCCAGAAGAGATATCTCGTGGATCCCTCTGGTTATAAGGGCAGCCTTTGTGTTGTCACCGTATCCCAGGCCGTCCGCTATCCCCGCAGCAAGGGCTATAACATTCTTAAGAGCCGCTCCCAGCTCCATTCCCATGGGGTCGTCCGAGGTATAGACCCTGAAAACCTCACTCATGAATATATCCTGAACCGTCCTTGCCTTTTTTATGTCCTCACAGCCGGCAACTATGGCGGTAGGCATTCCCCGTCCCACCTCTTCTGCATGGCTGGGACCGCAGAGCACCACCACATCCGCATTCTCTATCTCATCCTTTATGACCCCGGAAAGAGTGAGCAGGGTTTTTTCTTCTATTCCCTTGGCAACGCTGACAATCAGCTGTCCCGGTCTGACGAAGTCTCTCATAAGGGCAGAAGTGGCTCTGGTAAAGGGCGAAGGCACTGCCAGCACCAGAAGATCCTTTCCATCGCAGGCCTCTTTGATATCCCCGGTAAATCTCATTTTTTCGGAGAGCCTGACCCCGGGAAGCTTGTCCTTATGCTCCCTGTACCTGTTTAAGAGCTCAACCTCTTCTTCAAGGGAGGACCACATGGTGACCTCATGTCCGTTATTATCGAGAAGCCATGAAAGGGCGGTTCCCCAGCTTCCGGCTCCAAGCATTCCTATCTTTGCCATCAGAGTTCTCCTTTGCTTTTTATGTAGGTCTTCTTTTCCGTCCCGGAAATGAGTCTCTTGAAATTCTCCTTATGCTTATACAGAGCCATCACCGTAAGGAAAAGGGCTATGGCGATACATTCCATCACTGCCCTGTCCGGAACATCCTTAAAGAGAAAGAGTTTAAAATATCCGAAAACGATAAACTCGATCATCAGTGTCACATAGACCATGATGGAGCCTAATGAAACATAGTGGGTGACAAAGAAGATCGAAAAGAAAACTATGAGTCCCACAAGCGTCATCACGGGATCCAGGGCAATGACAAAACCGGCGGTGCAGGCTATGCCCTTTCCGCCCTTGAAATTAAGATAAAAGGGAAAATTATGACCCAGGATGGCTCCAGCCGCAGCGTAGCACTTAAGCAGGGGGATCATGTCGGGATATGTCCGTCCGAAGATGAAAACGCATACCCAGACAGCAGCCATGGTCTTTAAGACATCACCTGCAAAGGTTATGAGCCCTGCCTTCGTTCCGAGGGTTCTGAGCATATTGGTGGTTCCGGCATTTCCCGAGCCGTGCTCCCTGATGTCGATCCCATGAGCTTTACCGTAAAGATAGCTGGTCTGAAACAGACCGAAGGCATATCCGATGATCAGGCATATCAGTCGAAACATTTTACTTTTCCTCCCCCCGTTCCCTGATGATGAACTTCACCGGAGTCCCTGAAAAGCCGAAAGCTTCCCTGATCCGGTTTTCAATGTATCTTGTGTAGGAATAGTGCATGAGCTTTGCGCTGTTGACAAAGATGACAAAGGTGGGGGGCTTGATCCCGACCTGGGTCATGTAAAAGAGCCTCAGCCTCCTCCCCTTGTCCGAGGGTGGCTGCTGCATGGCAACCGCCTCTGAAAGGATCTCGTTCAAAACTCCCGTGGGTATCCTCAGTGCCCTGTTTTCAATTACCGTATCTATGGAGGTGAAAACCTTTTCCATCCTCTGTCCGGTCTTTGCGGAAACAAAGATTATCTCGGCATAGGGCATGAAGGACAGCTGGTTCTGGATCTCCCTTGACATCTTATAGATGGTCTTGTCATCCTTTGTGACCGCATCCCACTTATTGACCGCGATTATGACTCCCTTTCCCCTGTCATGGGCGATCCCGGCGATCTTGGCATCCTGCTCCACAACACCCTCACCGGCATCTATGACCAGGATAACAACGTCGGCTCTTTCCACGGCGGAAACGGTTCTTGCGATCATATAGGCCTCAAGTTCTTCCTTTATCCTGCTCTTTCTGCGAAGACCCGCGGTATCCACAAAGATATATTCCCTGCCGTTTCTTTTGACCACGGTGTCCACCGCGTCCCTGGTGGTTCCGGCTATGTCGGAAACGATCAGCCTGTCTTTTCCCAGATACCTGTTGATCATGGAGGATTTTCCCACATTGGGTCTCCCCACTATGGCGATCCTGGGTCTTTCATCATCCTCCCCGGGATCCCCTCTGTCCGGGAAATTTTTAACAACCTCATCCAGAAGCTCCCCGATCCCCAGCCTCTGGTCTGCTGAAATGGGAAAGGGATCTCCCAGACCCAGATTGTAGAACTCATAGACATCCGCTTCATATTTTCTGAAGCTGTCCACCTTGTTGACTGCAAGTATCACCGGCTTTTTGCTGCGCCTTAAAATGTCCGCCACTCCCGAATCCGAGTCGGTAAGGCCGGACTGCACATCAGTCATAAAGATTATGACGTCTGCCGTATCTATGGCTATCTGAGCCTGCTGTCTCATCTTTGAAAGGATGAGGTCGCTGCTTTCGGGCTCGATGCCCCCTGTATCTATGATGGTAAATTTTTTATCGTTCCAGTCCGTGTCGGCATAGATCCTGTCTCTTGTGATCCCCGGCTCATCCTTGACAATGGCTATCCTCTCCCCCGCAAGCATGTTAAAAAGAGAGGATTTGCCCACATTAGGCCGTCCGACTATGGCTACCAGCGGTCTGCTCATATATATCACCCGTCAATAAAAGAGTAAACTTCAAGAAGTCACAGATTTATGAACAATCACAACAAAGAGCCGTTTTCAGAACAGCTCCCCCTTCCTGTACATTTCCACAAAGGAAACACCGCTTGATTTTACAATATCGACCCTGACTTGTAAAGCATGGGAGATGTCCTTTAAGGTAACGTCGTCCAGAAGGGTCTCACTTCCGGCTCTCAGAACATTTTCCGGGATGTAAAGCCTTTCGCCGAGATCCTTTCCTGAAAGCTGGGCGATTATGTCCCTCCCGGTCAGAAGGCCGGTAACGGTTATGTTTTCCCCGAAGAAATCGTTTCTGATCCCATAGACACTGACTTTTATCCCGGGATAGAATTCCTTCATCCTCTCAGTCATCTCTGCTATGCAGGGATAGGACAAAAGCCCGGTAACACAGGAAAAGCTCCCCTGCTTCTCAGATTTATGTAAACCGGACACTTCCTCTTCAAATTCATCCATCAGGAGCCTGAGCATGCCGACTCCGTTCTCCAGCTGAAGATATCCGTCATAGGTCTTTGCCCCCGGAAGGGGGCGTCCTGCCTTAAGATACCATTCATCCGATGCATGAACGAAATGGATCCCGTGTTCCCTGTAAAGACTCTTCTGCTTTTCTTCTATCAGGTCGATGACCCCGGCACAATCCTCCCTGTCAAAGGGTTCAAGATCAAAAAGACCCTGCCTGTATCTGGTCAGCCCCACCGGAACCACCGAAAGACTCATGAGATTGGGTATGTAGCGTTCAAGATCCTCTATGGATCTTTTCAGCTCATCGCCGTCATTTATCCCCTTACAGAGCACGATCTGTCCGTTCATGGATATCCCCGCCTCATTAAGCCTGTCCGCCTTTTTCAGCGCTTCCCCTGCAAAGCGGTTACCCATCATCCTTACCCTTAAATCCGGGTTTGTGGTCTGAAAGGAAATGTTTACGGGACTCAGGTTATATCTGATGATACGGTCTATGTCCTTATCCGACATATTGGTCAGTGTGACATAGTTGCCCTGCAGAAAGGACAGCCTGGAATCGTCATCCTTAAAATAGAGAGTATCCCTCATGCCCTTCGGCATCTGGTCTATGAAACAGAAGATACACTTATTGCAGCAGGATCTGTAACCGTCCATGAGTCCCGCATCAAAAATGAGACCGGCATCCTCGTCCGGTCCCTTTGTGAGAACAACTTTCCTCTTCCTTCCCGAAGCAGTCTTAAGAAGGATCTCAACCTCTTCATCAGTCATCAGATACTGGTAGTCAAAGATGTCCTCCACCGGCATCCCATTAATGCTGATGATCTCATCCCCCGGCTTTATGCTGCTTTCGGATGCGGCGCTTCCGGGGACTATTCCCCGGACGATACGTCCTTCGTCATTCATCATGATATTTGGCAATGGGCACATCCAGCCGGTTGTTGTAGCGCTCCATGATCTCCCTGATCCTCTCGGTGGGCATCCTCACATTGTCCATGGATATGTCATGATTTGAATAGTCTATGATCTGAGCCAGATATTTGCTCATGTCCGCCTCAACGTAGTAGGGTCTTGAAAGCAGCTCCGGCCTTCTGTAGTGGAGGTTTGTTGTGATCACCCTGTCAAAATAGCATTTCTCGTAGGCTTCATCAAAGTCCTTCAGGCCTTCGGTAAAGAGTCCGAAGGTACAGCAGATGAAAACCCTCTTGGCGTTCATCTTCTTAAGCTGCTTTGCCGTATCCAGCATTGAGCCTCCGGAGCTTATCATGTCATCTACGATTATCACATCCTTGCCGTCCACGGAATCTCCAAGAAACTCATGGGCGACTATGGGATTCTTGCCTCCCACTATGTGGGCATAATCCCTCCTTTTATAGAACATACCGGTGTCCACTCCAAGCACCGTGGAAAAATAGATGGCACGGTTTAAGGCTCCTTCATCCGGACTTATGATCACCACATGATCCTTGTCGATCACCAGATCGTCCTCGGTATCAAGCAGGGCCCTTATGAACTGGTAAAAGGCGGAGAAATTATCAAAACCGCAAAGCTGGGAAGCAGCCTGAACCGACGGATCATGCGCATCAAAGGTCATGAGGTTCGAAACCCCCATGTCAGCCAGTTCTCCGATCATCATGGCACAGTCCAGGGATTCCCTGGTGCTTCTTTTATGCTGTCTGGACTCATACAGAAAAGGCATGACAACCGTAAGCCTGTGAGCCTTTCCTCCAACTGCCGCGATTATCCTCTTTAAGTCCTGGTAGTGGTCATCGGGAGACATATGATTCTGAAAGCCGTTCAGGGTATAGGTCATCGAATAGTTGGTCACGTCTCCCAGTATGTAGAGGTCGGCTCCCCTGACGGATTCATCCAGCACACACTTCCCCTCCCCTGTTCCGAATCTGGGAAGTGAAAAGGCGATCTCGTAGTTATCCGCCGTATAGCCCTGAAAAAAGGGAGATGTGGCATGCTGATGATTCCTGTCCTTCCTGTATTCCACAAGATAGTGGTTCACCATGTCACCCACGTTTTTGAAGTTTTCCATGACCGCTATCTTAAGCGGAGCCACGGCCCTGTGTTCTGCGAGTATATCTCTTTCCGACATTTAAACTCCTTTCGAAAGATCATCTTATCAGCCCTCCATCCCCCGGCTCAGTCATCCTGAGGCTGACCTTTAACCCGGGGTTTCAGGGCAGGGATCAGGCTCTTACCTGCTCCAGGATCTCCTCTGCCTTGTCCCCTCCGCAAAGAGCCATTATGATCTGGGTGCCGAAGCCCAAAGCCGCCCCCATTCCCCTTGCGGTGATTATCTTTCCGTCTGTTACAGCCTTGAGCTCCGAGCGGTACCTGGCACCCTTAAGCAGTCTTTCGTTTCCCGGATAGCAGGTGGCGTTCTTTCCCTTAAGAAGTTCCATCTGTCCAAGGATCCGGGGTGCTGCGCATATCGCCGCCAGATATTTCTCCCTCTCACTGGCTTTTCTGATCTCTGCAAGAAGCCCCTCATGCTTTTCAAGATTTTCGGTTCCCAGCTTTCCTCCGGGGAGCATCAGAAGATCGCAGTCATCATATGCCCCCTCCTTAAAAAGCTCATCCGCATAAAATATGATACCGTGTGAGCCACTTATCTTTGTACTTTCCATGATGGAGACGGTTCTTACCTCTATCCCCGCCCTCCTGCACATGTCAACCGGGGTAAGAGCCTCGATCTCTTCCACACCGTCTGATAGAAAAACCGCCATACTGCTCATAATAACCTCCTTAAATAGACGCCGCCTTGCTGCGTACATCATCCTCCCGAATAATAAAACGCATTCTTATACCAGCTTATTTCATCTCCCAGTATGGAGATAACATCAAACCTGAAGAGGGTATCTCCTCCAAGCCCCTTCTTCATTCTGTAGAAATCCGCTGTCCTTGAGATCTTTCTCTGCTTTGTGACCCCCACAGCCTCAAAGGGCCTTCCCGAACCGGTGCTTTTTCTGTATTTTACCTCAAAAAACACACAGGTTGAACCCTCAAGCCCGATCAGGTCGATCTCTCCCATCCTGCACCTGAAATTTCTTTCAAGCACCTTAACGCCCTTTTCCTTAAGAAAAGCCTCGGCCCTTTCCTCCGCCCTGTCACCCAGAGCCCTTGTACTGCCGGATCTTTTTGCCCTGTCAGCCATAATACCCTTAATGTCCGCGGTTTAAATCTATCTTCTGGCGTATCATCTCCATATCGTTTACGAACACCAGAACCTCTGCCACAACCTCATAGAGCTCGGGAGGGATCATCTCCCCGATCTCAAGGTTGGCAAGAGTGTTTGCGAGCTTGCTGTCCTCATGAACGGCAACATTGCTCTCCTTTGCCTTCTCTATTATCCTTTCGGCGATGATGCCCCTTCCGCTGGCAACAACTTTGGGAGCCGCATCCCCTGCTTCATAGCTTAAAGCTACGGCAGTTTTTACCTGATTCTTTTTCTCTGCCATATCCTGTTAAGGTTAAGATCACGCCTTTGCATCAAAGGAAAGGTGCTGGATCAACTTCTCACTCCTGTTTGTGTTAAACATGATCTCGGGTACGCTCCGCTCCTGGCGGTTTAAGGCCACATCGCTTTTGACACTGTAGCCCCTTTTCTTAAGCCTTTCGTCAAGCTCGGGAAGATGACCGGCGATAAAATCCAGCATTTCCTCCTTCTGCAGGATAAAATGGGTCTTCACATTCCCTTCGGGGTTCATGGAGACATGCACGTCCATGGTTCCGAGGTGTTCCATATCCAGATGAAGAAGAGCCGAAACATTCCCGTCGTTGGATGCCAGTTTCTTCTTATTGGTGTACACATAAAGATCACCGTGAGCCGACTGGTCGTTAAGCTTTAAGGGCAGCTGCATATACGTGAAGACCTGGTTCATCTGGTTCATGAAATCCACGTTCTCGCGAAGGCTTTCGGTGCCCTTTGCCAGAGTCGTCTCTCCCCTTCCCGTGTCTGAAAGGAGCCTGCTCAGTCTTGCCGTATCCTCCACCAGCTTTTCATAATATTGCCTGACCTTTTCCTTGTCGGCAACCTCTTCCGGCGATAAAAGCAGACGTCCTGCCAGTTCATTCTTAAGGAGCCTGCCGTATTCATCACTGCCCGTCAGTGCTTTAAGGGAACTTCCCCACTGTTCTTTATTTTCCGCTGATTTTGAAAATTCGTCAATAGCGCTTTTTATAAGGTTCAGGGTTTCCTTTGAAGACAGTTCCGAGTTTCTGACCCTGTCCGCAAGGCTTTTGGGAACCCCTATATCCTCCATTTTCCGGGCAAGTTCATTTCTGCCCTCCCCGTCAAAAAGCTTTGCCATGTCCTGGGTAACGGAGTTTCTTCCGTAGAAGGTCTCGGAAGTCTTGTCCAGGGAAGCCTCAGCTCCCTGATCCGCTTCCTTCAAAAGTCCCCCGCTGCCCTCCCTTGCGATGACAGTTCCGTCTTTTGTCTTAAGCATCTCAGTCCCGGCTTCATTTTCAGGAACCGTCCCCTTTGTTCCGTCCTGTTCAACAGCTGTTTTTACGGTCTCTTCTGCCCCCTGGGCCGGTCCGGAAAGCTTTCCGTCAAGGGCATCCCTTAAAAGCCCCAAAGCCTTCCCCCCGTCGTCTTCGGCAACAATATCCAAAAGGCGGGAATTTATGAGGACATCCTCCTTTGCCAGCTCGGAATAGCCTTCAGCCAGATGACTGATCTCTCCTGCGATCTGGTGGGAATTGTTTTTATAGACCTCAAACTGACCGGCATTTTCCTCATTTACCGGGATCTGAAGCTTTGTCATCTGGACCAGGGTCGATGCTGCTGCATTGGGATTTGAATTGACGGTGCGCGCCATCTCAAGAAGGGAATCCGTATCTATGGGCATCCCCTCCTCCATCATGGTGCTGACCATTTCGGCACTTCTTGAATCCATGGGGATCCTGGCAGCCGTTAAAGCCTTTTCTATCTGACTGTCTCCCGCAAGATTGGCATAAAGGGGAGTAAGCTGAACCTTCCCGCCGCTGTTTGAGGAGATCTCAAAGGACATGGTCTGTCCCAGGGATATGTTCATCTTCTGGAAGAGCTTTGCATTTAAGGTAGACTTATCCGAAAGGAGAAGTTCCAGAGCCTGTCCGTTGATATCGGTCACCTTGCCCGTGAAGGTATCGCCGACATTCATGTTCCGGATGGCATTTGCCAGCCGGTAGGCAGACTGGGGAGAGGAAACCTCACCGGGTTTGGAGGGCCCGCTGACATTGCCCTGACCGGTCTGCATCATCTGGTTTTCATGATTAACCCTTAAATTCATATAATACTCTCATCCGTTAAACATACTTATGTATAAATGACTTCCTGTGAATGGGGGTGGGACCCATTTTCTTAAGGGCAGCTATGTGCTCCTTTGTCCCGTAGCCCATGTTCGTGGCAAAGCCGTAGCCCGGATATTTTTCATCATATTCCCTCATAAGGTTGTCCCTGTATACCTTTGCCACAATGCTGGCAGCCCCTATGGATATGGACTTCGCATCCCCCTTTATAATGGGCACCTGTTTTATGTCAACCCCGGGTATGGTGACCGCATCATTTAATAATATATCGGGTCTGATCGAAAGATCCTTAAGAGCCCTCCTCATGGCCTCATAGGTTGCCTGGAGGATATTTATCTCATCTATCACGGTGTTATCAACTATGCCCACTGCCCAGGCCAGAGCCTTTTCAAGTATCAGACCGTTTACCTCCTCCCTCTTTTTGGGAGAAAGTTTTTTTGAGTCATTTATATAAAGGATATCGCAGTCTTTGGGAAGGATCACCGCACCGGCCACAACAGGTCCTGCAAAGGGACCTCTTCCCACCTCGTCTATACCGCAGATGTACTGATACCCTGAATATTCTCTTTCAAAGGAGGACATCTCATATATCCTCTTCCTTTCGGCTTCAAGCCTTTCTTCCTTTGTCATCACTTAACCCCTCCGAAAGCCTTAAGGGGCAGTATCCTTAAAAGCACCCTGCCTCTGATCTTATCCTTTTTAACATTCCTGACCTGGGGGAACCTGCTGTCCATGGAATGATTTCTGTTATCTCCCAGAACAAAATATTCATCCTTTCCCAGAGTGATGCCCCTTCCCGCTGCAAGCCCGGCCTCATCTGCCGGCTCACTTGCATGAGGGTCATTTATCTGTCTTTCATTGATGAAAATATTGCCCTCCTCATCCATCCTGACGGTTTCTCCGGGAAGTCCGATGATCCTTTTTATCATCAGGGAGCCGGGTCTGTCCGGAGCGTTAAAGACCACCAGATCGGATCTTTTCGGAGATGAAAGCCTGAAGCTTAAGATGTCCAGCATGACCACATCCCCGTCATTTAAGGTATCGGACATGGAATCTCCCGACACCACATCCCTGGTTATCACAAAGGTGTTTAAGAGCCAGGCCGATGCTATGACTGCAAGGAAATAAAGACTTATGCTAAGAAGCGGGTTCATGCTCCTTTCTTTTTTATCCTTCTTACGGGAACTCAAGCGTTATCCTCCCCAGTTTTCCGTTTCTGAAGGAATCCAGCATGCTCTTTGCCGCTCTGTCAAGATCCGGAACTCCTCCTTTTTTAACCATGTTTCCCGCAGCTGATGCCTTTGAAAGGATCTCCTCCACAGAGTCATCCGCATCAGCCCCGTATACGTCCTCAAGGATTCGGGGGTATCTTTCCCTTAACAGGGAAATGAGTCTGACGGTCAGGTCATCCGTATTTATGGCCTCATCATTCATTGACCCTATCAGGGCAAGATAGACCGACGATTCCTCATCCTCGATCTTTGGCCACAAAAGCCCCGGACTGTCAAGGAGCTCGATCTCCTTTGAGACTGTGATCCACTGCTTTCCCTTTGTGACTCCCGGTCTGTTTCCGGTCTTTGTGACCCCCTTTTTTGCCATGGAATTGATGAGGGTGGATTTTCCCACATTCGGGATCCCGCAGACCAGGGCTCTCACCGGTCTTTTAAGTTTTATCCCTCTTGACGCATCTCTTTTATGCTTTTCCTCAGCAGCTTTTAAGAGCAAAGATCTGACCTCCCTTATTCCCCGGTCCTCCTTTAAGGACACCTGTGCCATATCTCTTCCCAGACTCTTATAATATTCTGCCCACTTCTGATTTCCCTCCTTTGAGGAAAGATCGGCCTTGTTCAGGATGACTATCCTTTTTTTGCCGTTTGACAGCTGTTCAATGTCGGGGTTTTTTGTGGCTTTGGGGGCTCTTGCATCCAAAAGCTCGATGCACACGTCGATCAGCTTTAATTCTTCTATTATGTCCCTTCTGGCCTTTGCCATATGTCCGGGATACCAGTGAAACTGTGACATCAGTTTACCCTTCCTATTCCCATGTTTCCGCCGGCCATGTGATACCAGACCATTCCGGTGATGGTTTCAAAACGTACATTTCCTATGTTTGCCGTCCGGCTGTCCTCGGAAAAATTACAGTTATCTCCCATGACGAAGTACTCATCCTCCCCCATGGTGATCTCCTGGGAGGCTATCCCCGCATCGGCAATGCTGTCACGGAACATGTCGTCCTGGGGCTCGCCGTTTAAGAAAAGGATCCCGCCCTGTATCAGAACCGTATCTCCCGGCACAGCCACGATCCTCTTTACATAGGTGTGCACGTTCTCATTGCCGTTAGGCTTAAAGACCACAATATCGCCCTTTTTCGGTTCAAAAATGTTATATCTTACCCTGTCTATCAGAACCTCCTGGCCGTTGACCAGACTCGGGGACATGGAGTCCCCGATGACCACAGTCCTTTCACCCCAGCCGAAAACTATTACCCAGGCAAAAAGAACAGCTCCTATGGCAACCGCAGTCCAGGACATTATCTGATAGATCTGTTCATGGGATATGGTCTTCTTTTTTTCATAAAAATGGAGACCCCCCGATCTTCTTTTTCTCATATTCCCGTGATCCCGCTGTCGATAAGTATGCGACTCCAATCACAAAATCGCCGTGTTCCCTGTTGTCCATTCTATCAGAGAAAAACCTTTGTTGGCAAACGCTTCGGATATCGGCTTTTGACCTTGATATCATGAACATATGTAAATTTCAGAAACCGGAGGGTTCAAAACAATTTCCCATGGATAAAAAAAGTGTTTCCATCCGACTGTCTTTCGGACGGAAACACTCTTCATCAGGCTGATTTTTCGGATCAGTTGACGGCTTCCTTTACCTTTGCCCTCTTTCCGGTGAGCTTTCTTAAGTAGAAGAGCTTTGCCCTTCTGACCTTACCCCTGCGGACAACCTCAACCTTCTCAACAAAGGGAGAGTGGATGGGCCAGGTCTTTTCAACCCCCACACCGTTTGAGATCTTCCTTACAGTGAAGGTAGCCCTGGAAGTATTGCCGCCCTGCTTCTTAAGAACGGTTCCCTCGAAAATCTGAACCCTTTCACGGTTTCCTTCCTTGATCTTATTGTAAACCCTCACGGTATCTCCCGTATTGAACTCAGGGAGCTCCTTCTTCTTCTGTTCCTCTTCGATTTCTCTGATCAGATCGCTCATAATATCCTCCTTCATGCGCCTCCCAGACGTTCTTAAACACATCCTGCCAGAGGACCGTCCGTTTAGCCTTAAATGAATTTTTCTGCCCTTTTTCTTTTCACGAGCAGTCAACAATTAACTTTACCACAACTTTATGCTGATTTCAACAACTTTTTTGTACTGCCCCTTAATATATCCCCCTGTCCCTGAGATATTCTCCGTACAGGTCCGGACGGCGTTCCCTTGTCCTCTTTCTGGCTTCCCTGACCCTGTACTGATCCACCTTTTTGTGGTCGCCGGAAAGCAGCACCCCGGGAACTTTTCTTTCATGCCAGATCTCGGGTCTTGTGTACTGGGGATATTCAAGAAGTTTTCCCGAAAAGGATTCATCCCCGGCAGACTCTCCGTTTCCAAGGGCACCCGGCAGCAGTCTTGTTATGCTGTCCATGACCACAAGGCAGGCCAGCTCCCCTCCCGTCAGCACATAATCACCGATGGAGATGCAGTCCGTAACTATCTCTTCAAGAACTCTTTCATCTATGCCCTCATAGTGGCCGCAGAGCATGATCAGGGCTTCCTCCTTCGAAAGCTCACGGGCCTTTTCCTGGCTGAAGGTTTCTCCCTGGGGTGTCAGATAGATCACTCTGGCCTTCCTCCCCTCAAGGTCTTCTTCAGCCTTAAGATAAGCATTGTACACCGGGTCGCACATCATAAGCATGCCGGCTCCCCCGCCATAGGTGTAGTCGTCCACGCTTCCATAGCTGTTTACACAAAAATCCCTGATGTTGACGGTCTTAAGATTTACGATCCCCTTTGAAGCCGCCCTGCCGGTTATCCCCTGAAGAAAGGTGTTTTCGATCTGTTCCGGAAAAAGAGTCAGTACCTCAAAATCCATCACATCAGTCCTTCCAGAAGATGAACCCTCATCCTTCCCTCTTCAACATTAACCTCCAGAATACACTGCCTGATGGCAGGGATCAGAACCCTGCCGCCTCCGCTCAGTGTCACATCATAGACATCATTGGCTCCGGTATGGATGACCTCCTTAAGCTCTCCCAGAAGACTTCCGTCTTCCTGAAAAACCTCCATGCCGATGAGATCACATTCATAGTACTCATCTTCTCCCAGAGGAACGGCATTTTCACGGCTGACAAAAAGCTTTCCGCCCTTAAAACCCTCCACATCCGAGATGTTGTCCAGTCCCTTAAATTTTACTATCACAAGATTCTTAAAATAGCGGACTTTTTCAACCTCCAGATCCAGAGTCTTCCTGCCGTTTTCAAACACAAGCCTTACTTCCTTCTGTTTTAGATCGTCATATCTTTTTACGTCATCAGTCAGGGGATATACCTTCACCTCACCCTTAAGGGCATGAGTGTTGGTGACTGCCCCCACCTGAAGATATCCCTTCAATTCCTCTTCAGTCCTGGACAATTTCTACATTAACCCTCTTGTCTGTCCTCGAGGACGCAGCCTTGACCACTGTTCTGATGGCCTTGGCGATCCTTCCAGATTTTCCTATCACCTTGCCCATGTCTCCCTCACCCACCTTAAGCTCGACGGTGATGGTATCATTATCCTCTGTTTCGGTGACCTGAACAGCGTTGGGATCATCGACCAGGGCTTTGGCGATAACTTCAACCAAATCTTTCATATCCTGTATGCCTCCTTTTTTACAGGTCTGATAACTGTTCATAGCTTTTCGGTTTCTGAACAGTTACGGCAATTCTGCCATGAGAGTCGCATTTCGTGCGAGCGCAAAATTGCTGTTAAACTCGTATTTTCTGTGGGCAGGCCCGCAAAAATGCCCGAGTATGTTTTGAATAGATACCGGGTCTATTACTTTGCTATTCCGGCCTGCTTAAAAAGTCTGGCAACTGTAACAGTAGGCTGTGCCCCGTTTTTGAGCCATTTCTTAGCCTCTTCCTCATTTATCTTTATCTCTGCAGGCTCCTTTAAGGGATCGTAGGTTCCGATCTCGGCAACAGTAGAGCCCTGCATTGAGGTCCTTGAATCCGAAACCACTATCCTGTAGAAGGGTGCCTTTTTCTTTCCTATTCTTCTGAGTCTGATCTTTACCATTTTGTTTACTTCCTTTCTGTTTGTATCCTGTTTTTGATTTTTATATATAACGCATTTTTCTGCGGTATACATCATATGGTTCTGCAGCTGTTTTATGGCTTCAGGTTTTTTCTTACATCTGCCTCTTTGCCGTCACATCCTGAGATTCCGCATGAGGTTGTTAAGCTGCCCCATTCCCATGCGCCCCTTCTTCATGCTGCCGCCCATCTGCTTCATGAGCTTTGAGGCCTGTTCGAACTGTTTTGTGAGCCTGTTCACATACATGATGTCAACACCGGCTCCGGCGGCTATCCTGTGCTTCCTCTTAGGGTTTAAGAGCTTTGGATTGGCTCTTTCTTCCTTTGTCATGGAAAAGATTATGGCTTCGTTCCTCTTAATGGCGGTCTCATCTATCTCAGGCATATTCTTTCCGCCCATGCCCAGCATGGAAAGCACCGAGGTCATGCCTCCCATTTTATTGAGCTGCTTCATGCTGTCCAGATAGTCGTTAAAGTCGAAGTGGCCCTTCTTCAGCTTGTCCGTCATGTTCTTCGAGGTTTCCAGATCCACATTCTCAGCCGCTTTTTCTATGAAGGATAGAACGTCTCCCATCCCCAGGATCCTGGAAGCCATCCTGTCCGGATAGAACTGCTCGAAATCGGTGGGCTTTTCTCCCGTTGCCGAAAAGAGGATGGGTTTTCCGGTTATGGCTCTTATGGAAAGAGCGGCACCACCTCTGGAATCGCCGTCAAGCTTTGTCAGGATGACTCCGTCTATGCCCACCCGGCTGTCAAAGCCCTGAGCCACATCCACAGCCGCCTGACCCGTGCAGGAGTCCACCACCAGAAGGGTATCATGGATCTCAAGGCTGCTTTTTATGTCTGCAAGCTCCTTCATCAGTTCCTCGTCTATCTGCTGTCTTCCTGCAGTGTCGAGGATCACAACATTGAAGCCGTTCTTTACGGCATGTTCATAAGATGCCTTTGCTATATCGACCGGAGAATGGTTATCCCCCATGGTGAAGACTTCAGTCTCCGTCTTTTCCCCGTTCACCTGCAGCTGCTTAATAGCTGCTGGTCTGTATACATCGCAGGCCGTCAGCAGAACCTTTTTACCCTTTTTCTTAAGGCTGGCGGCCAGCTTTCCACAGGTCGTGGTCTTACCTGCACCGTTCAGTCCGCACATCATTATGACAGTGACGGATTTTCCCGGAGCAAATTTCAGTTCAGCTCCTTCAGAACCCATAAGCGAAGTCATCTCTTCGTTCACTATCTTGATGACCATCTGACCCGGATTCAGGCCGTTCATCACGTCGGCTCCTATCGCCTTTTCATTTACGGAACTGATGAACTGCTTTACCACCTTGAAGTTGACGTCAGCCTCAAGAAGGGCCATCTTGACCTCCTTCATTGCGGTCTTAACATCATCCTCCGTCAGGGTCCCCTTTGAGCGGAGACTCTTGAACACATTCTGCAGTTTGTCGGTTAAACTTTCAAATGCCATACTATCTGCTCCCTTTCATGCCAGCATTGCACATACTACCACAGCAAAAGGCAGCTGTCAACATTTTTTCTTGACAGCCGCCCTTTACTGTTCATTATATAAAAAACGAACTCTATCTGATCTTCTGTATAAGACTTGCCGGGGAGTTTGTGGAAAAATAATATTTCTGGCACATTACCCCTGCCAGTAGATCTCAAGGATGTCCCCGGGCCTTAGTTTCTCGGCATAGGAAGCCGTTCTGATGCCGTTCAGCTTGGTAATGACCGTTTTTCCGGCAGGCTTTGAAAGATCGAAATCGATCTTGTCGAAAACATCAACATAGATATATTCCTTCTTTCCGGTAAGGATCACCTCATCTCCGTTGACCCTGACCGTCAGCTCTATGGTGCCGTCGGGCATCTTCTTTTGCATATCTTTCCAGTCTGTACCGTTGTTCTCAAAATCCACGGCAGGATTTTTCTGATCTGTTCCTTCCCTGTCCTCTTCGCCGGTATCATCCGTTTCAGGTTCAGGCTCTGTTTCACCGGAAGTCCCCTCTTCATCTGAGGACTCCTTCTCAGGCTCTGAACCGTCCTTCCTGTCATCAGATCCCTTTTCCGTCTTGCTGTCCGGATCCTCCCGGCTTTCTGAATCATCGGAGTCCTTATCTTCCTCTTTCTCCTCCGGTTTTTCCTCCCTCTCTTCTCCGGCCTTCCCTGTTTCCTCTTTCTCCGCCTCTTCCCCGGCTTTCTCTGTTTCTTCTTCCTCAGGATCCCTTACAATTCCCTCAGCCTCTTCTTCCATACCCTTGAAGACCTTTTTGATCGCATTGATCCTGGCCTCCTTCTTTGCCCTTTCCTCAGGATCTCCCACAAGCTCCTCCTGCTTGATCTCGATCTCCACGTTAAAGTTCTCATAGACAGGCATATCGGAATAGGCTTCCTCATGGTTTACATAAATCTCCGAGTCATCCTCCTTGCTGATATCCATGAAATCCAGGATCTGGGACACTGTATAGTAGTCCCGCATAACGACCTCGTCCCCGTCCTTTATCTCATAATATCCGCTCTGAAGTTCTCCGTTCACCTGGGCGAACTTGGGCAGGATCACGGTCTTTTCGTTGACATTGACCCTGATGGACTGCTTGTATTCGGGCAGCTCCTCTATGGTGATGCTTGCGGGATCCCCGGCTGTGGAAGGATCCACCTTAATGATGTCCCCCGCCTTGATCCTGGCGTTGATAGCCGCATTTTCCCCGTTCAGCTTCACCACCGCGCTCTCTCCCATGGTTCCCCTGGCTACCCTCTGTTTTCCGTTCACGGTATAGTTGATCTCCTTACCCCGCTTAGGGAAAAGATCCGCATTGGAAAAGCCCGAAGCCATGGCTGCATCCACTATCTGCAGATGGTCGTTGTCATACAGCTTGATCTGGGCGTCATTAAAGGACACAAAGATGAAGTTGTTGACCTGATTATAGAAATTAAGGCATATCCCTATGGGGGTCACAAGAAGGGAATCCTTTTTGATCCTTTCATCCTTAAAGTCCACATCCTTTAAGACTTCCTCTCCCCTGACGGCAACCCTTTCGCGGGCGATCTGCATCTCATCGGCAAGGATCTCGGTGAACACCGGCACCTTGCCGCCTCCGCCAACAAGAAAGATGGCGCTGACCGGCTTTCCTCCGTTCAATTTCTTGATCTGGTCGGAAACCTCCCTTGCAATGACAGAGGCTGTGGGGCGAAGGATCTCCTGCACCTCCTTTGCATCTGTCTTCTGTTTTATCCCCATTATGTCGGTAAATTCTATGGCAGACTTTGAACTGACTCCGAATTTGATCTTTTCAGCCTCATCAAAGTCCGTCAGAAAATGCTTCGCTATGGCCTCGGTCAGCTCATCACCAGCACTGGGGATCATTCCGTAGGCGATGATGGCTCCGTCTCTGGTGATGGAGATATCGCTGGTTCCCGCTCCCACATCCACAAGGGCCAGGTTCAGCATCCTGTAGGATTTTGGTATGGCAAGCTCCATGGCCGCAATAGGCTCCAGGGTCATGTTTGCCACATTCAGTCCCGCCATTCCCACTGCCTTGTAGAGTCCGTCCACAACCTCATCCGGAAGGAAGGTGGCAATGACATCGGCTCCGATCTCATTTCCCTTGTGGCTTAAAAGCTCGTTCATCTGATACTTGTTCAGATAGTATCTTTCAACCGTGTAGCCCACGCAGTAAAACCGCATGTTCAGGGTATTGTTCTTTAAAAATTCCTCGTAGGCCTTCTGGGCTCCCAAAAGCTCCAGTGAATAGATATGCTCGGCATTAACGTCCGTATCCTCGTCGAATTTATGCTCAACATGAACGGTGACCGTTCTGAGGACACGTCCCGCAGCCGCTATGCAGACGTCATTTAAGGGCTGTCCGGTCTTTCGCTGAAGCTCAGCCTTGACATCCATTATGGAATCAGCCACTGCGGCTATGTCATGGATCTGTCCGTCGAGCATGGCTCTCGTTTCATGGAGTCTGGACTGTATGGCAACCACATGAAATTTCTTGTTGAACATATAGCCGACCGTACCGACTATGCTCCTTGTTCCAATGTCGAGCCCGAACACCAGGGGTCCGGGATATCTTTCGCCCTTTGCCATTTATTTGTTTACCTTTCCCAGAATACTGTCTGATAGATCCAGCGCCCTCTTAACCGTCACATCGGAATTGTAGTGTTCCCACTCTCCCCATCTTCCGAGTCCGAAGACCTTCCTTTCCGCCGCCCTGTCAAGGATCAGGGAAATGGCCTCCCGCTTGTTCAGCGTATTTACCGGATAGGCGTATTTATTCTTAAAACAGATCCTTCCGTCATCCAGATCCGCCCTTTTCAGGTTAGTCTCCGTCCAGTACCCCTTTGATCCCGGACAGAAGTTAAAACGGTAAAGGATCCTGTGATATTCCTTTTTTTCGTCGGGGAAATATGTCCAGTGGGCATCCGTATCCGCATTTTCATCATAATATTTAATGACCACGGAGGTGTATTTAAGCTGTCTTAAAGAGGTCATAAATTCCTCATCTGCCCCTGTTATGGAAGAAAAGGAAACCCAGGGAACCGTGTTTATGATAATGCTCCCCTTATACCTTCCGTTTACGGTTCTTTCATTAAGATCCAGTTCATCCGCCTTAACCCCGTATTCGATATTGTCCTTTATCGCCTCAGCCATATTGAGCCAGAGCTTTCCGTAGCCGAAGTCCTTCGGGTAGTAAAAGCAGGCATGCCCGGGAAGGGATCCGAAGACCCTGCGCTTTTCAAGACAGCTCCTTAAGGTATCCTCAAAGGATACGTCGGGAAGCTTGTCCAGCCAGTAGGTTCCCAGTTCATTCAGGTTCATGCTCCACATCTTTCGATTGTAGGGCAGCATGTAGTCCTGGGCTATCTTTTCACCGAGTTTCCAGGGTATCCAGTCGATGAAGGCCTCGGGCTTTTTTTCCCCCGTATTGCAGCCGGCCTTTGCTATGGCCTTTAAGTGTTCTATCTGATCATCGATGGGAAGCTGGTATATGCTGGATTCAAAGGGGTAGTCTATGACCGTCCCGTTAAGGTCGATCTTTGATACCCTCTCAAACCTGTTCCACTGATCCTCGGGAAGAAACCCGAAAAGGAAGGCATTTACATCCGGTTTTCTGACATCGAGAAAATGGCCTCCTCCTGTGTCCAAAGGACTGCCGTCCACATCCTGTGACCTGCAGAGTCCTCCCGCAGTGTCCTCCCTTTCAAGAACCAGAAAGGAGTCCTCCCCCCTTTGCTTTAATCTGTTTGCAAACGAAAGTCCCGCAGGACCCGCGCCTAAGATCAGAAATTTAACCTTTTCCAAAGAATTCTCTCCTCTATCATAAGCTGTGCATTTTCCGACTGACTCAGTCCGCCTCTGTAAAAAGGCTCCTTTTCCTTTCAAGCAGCCTGTCTATCTCAGCTTCAAGCTCCTTTGTCCCTTTTCCGTTATCAATGGTCTCCCGGCAGTTTTTTATGAACATTTCCTCCGAAAGCTGGCTTTTCATGATGGACAGTGTTTTTTCCTCACTGTATCCCCGGCTTTCAAGAAGCCTCCTCTTCCTCACTTCCTCCGGTGCATAAACATACCAGAGTTCATCACAGACCTCCTTATAGCCGCATTCTATCAGAAGTGCGGCCTCCAGAAAAAGGAACTCCCTTATCCCGGCTTCCTTTTCCTCTTTTACGATACCCTCAATATATGACCTGACCGCAGGATGGATGATGTCATTAACCTGCTTTCTAAGCCCGTCGTTTTCATAGATGAGGGCTGCCATCCTGCCCCTGTCAATGGTTCCGTCTTTTAAGACCAGTTCCTTTCCCAGAAGGGATATCAGTTCATTATAACACGACTGGCCGGGCTCCTGCATTTTTTTTGCCGCTTCATCCGCGATCACGATCCGGCAGGAACACTTCTTCTCAAGGAGACTCAGAACACTGCTCTTTCCGGCACCCACGCCGCCGGTTATGCCTATGACGACAGGCTTAGTGTGCATCATAAAAGTCCTTTCCGGAATTGATCTCAACCTCCAGAGGAACCTTAAGGGAAGCAGCCGACATCATGCCCTGTCTCAGGATATCCCTGACCTTTTCCTCTTCACCCGAAGCTGTTTCAACAAGCAGTTCGTCATGAACCTGTAAAACCAGCCTTGAATCCAGCCCTTCCTCCAAAAGAGCCCTGTGAACCTTTACCATGGCGATCTTCATTATGTCGGCAGCCGTACCCTGTATGGGCATGTTCATGGCAACCCTCTCTCCGAAGGATCTTTTCATGAAGTTGGAGTCCTTAAGCTCGGGAATGGGTCTGATCCTTCCAAAGAGGGTCTTTGCATATCCGGTCTTTTTTGCAAAGCTTACAAGACCGTCAAGATAGGCCTTCACTCCGGGATAGGTTTCAAAATATCTTTCTATATATTCCTTAGCCTCGGCTCTTGTGATGGAAAGGCCCTGGCTTAAACCAAAGGAGCTTATGCCGTAAACTATTCCGAAATTCACCGCCTTGGCATTTCTTCTCAAAGCCGGAGTCACCTCCTCAAGGGGAACATGGAAGACCTGGGATGCGGTTATTGCATGGATGTCACTTCCGGTTCCGTAGGCTGCAATGAGCTTTTCATCCCCCGAAAGGGAGGCCAGGATCCTTAATTCGATCTGGGAATAGTCGGCATCAACAAAGATGAAGCCATCCTTCGGAACAAACACCCGTCTCAGCTCCCTGCCCCGCTCGGTCCTCACCGGGATATTCTGCATGTTGGGATTGTCAGAGCTTAAACGGCCCGTGGCCGTGACCGTCTGATTAAAGGTGGAATGGATCCTCCCGCCTTCATCTATGAAATCCGCCAGAGCATCGGTATAGGTGCTCTTAAGCTTGCTGTAGCCCCTGTATTCCAGGATCTTGTCCACAATGGGATATGTCCCCGAAAGCTTATCCAGGACCTCTGCAGAGGTGGAATAGCCGGTCTTTGTCTTCTTTCCTCCGGGCAGGTTCATTTTTTCAAAGAGGATGGTCCCCAGCTGTTTGGGGGAATTGATGTTAAAATCCTGACCTGCAAGAGAAATGATCTCATCATGGAGTCTGTCGATCTCAAGAGCCAGGTCTGCAGAAAACTGTACAAGGGATTCCCTGTCAGCCCTGATCCCCTCCCGTTCAATATCCGAAAGGACAAAAACCAGGGGCATCTCGATCTCGTCAAGGAGCTTTTCCATCCCCTTTTCCCTGATCAGGCCATAGCTTTCATCCCCCTTAAGGAAGGCCTCAAAGGCTGCTTTTTTTACATCCGTCACCGGATCCCTGTCCGGGTTTAAGGGATTTAAGAGATAGTTTATGATCCTGATATCCTTAAGCTTCGGAGAGGGTGCCAGGTCAAACTGCTTTAACTGAACCTTTAAGTCGTCTGTGAAGGAAATGGCTTTCGAACTGTTTATGGCATCATTTAAGGATCTGCCAAACCTTTCCCTGTCCTTAAAAAGCCCGCCCGAAAGCAAAAAGCCTCCGGCAGTTCCCTCCTTCCCGCCGATAACCAGAGCAAAGAGGTCTTCATTCCCGAAAAAACCGGCCCTGTCAGCAGCCTTCCATTTAAGAAAGACATCCTCAAGCCCGTTCTCATCCTCTATGAGGGCAAAATCCGGAAGATCTCCCCCTGTGTTGACAACCTCTTCATCAAACCGCTTCAGAAGGCTCTTAAACTCCAGCATAACGAACATGTCGTAAGCCTCCCGGGTATAAATGTCCGAAAGTTCAGCATCTTCCAGCTTAAAGTCAATCTTTGCCTGAGTATCAATGGTTGCCAGTTTCTTAGAAAGGACCGCCATGTCAAAATTCTGTTCCAGGGTCTCCCTGACTGATTTTTTTTCAATCTCCGGTATGTGATCCTTAAGATTTTCGATGGTCTTATACTTTTCGATAAGGGCAGTGGCTGTCTTCTCACCTATCTTCGGAACACCGGGTATATTATCCGAAGAATCCCCCATAAGAGCCTTGAGTTCTATTATGCCCTCAGGACTTACCCTGTATTTTTTCAGAACGTCTTCGGCATAAAAATCCTCAACGGTAGTTGTTCCCCTGCTGGTGTGGGGAAGTCTGAGCTTTACCGAATCCTTCGTAACAAGCTGCAGAAGATCCCTGTCGCCCGAGATGATGACACTGTCCGTATCATTCTTCATGGCTGTTCTGGATATGGTTCCGATCACATCATCCGCTTCGATCCCCGGCTTTGATACGGTCTTCACACCCATGGCCTCAAGCACCTGCTTTATGACGGGAATCTGTTCCTTAAGCTCATCAGGCATGGCATGTCGTGTTCCCTTATATTCCCCGAACATCTCGTGCCTGAAGGTAGGGGCGCTCTCGTCAAAGGCAACGGCAAGATAGTCCGGTTTTTCCTCATCGATGGCTTTGGTCATGATGTTTATGAAACCAAGGATGGCGTTGGTGTGCAGTCCCTTTGAATTTGTAAGCTGAACGATCCCGTAGAAGGCTCTGTTCATTATGCTGTGCCCGTCTATCAGAAGAATCTTTTTTTTCATAAATACTCCTAAGTTTTTGTGAGCCGCTTCAGCGGCCGGCCTTAATCTATAGTCCGAAGAAGATCATAACCCCCACCGCAAGCGCGATGAGGACAAGAGCTACGGCAGATGAGATCAGATACCTTTTGATCCTGTCGAATCTTACCGATCTGAGCTCAGCCTTTGCGATAAGCTCGTCCAGATCTGCCCGGAGGTTAAAGTTTTCGCCGTTCTCAGCCCTTTTGATGCCCTCGGTCAGAAGGTAGTTGATCTCCAGCTCCTCCCTGCAGCCCGGGCATTTCTTCAGGTGTTCCAGCAGGGCAGCACTCTGCGCCTTCTGGAGTTTTCCTTCCAGAAAAAGAGGGATGCTCTGCTCGATTTTCTTACATACTTCTTTTGATTCCATAATCCTTAAAAAGCCCTGCTGATGCCAGCAGGGCAAAAATTCAAATCGGATGTCCTTTTTCCAACAGCTCCTCTTCGCATATCTTTGATATGGCACTCTTAAAGGAGCCCCCGGTAAAAGCCGCAAGGGAAAGATCCTCTCTCACCCTTTCCTGGATCATGGGATAGGGCTTTATGGCATTAAAGAACTCCCTGTAGGTAGCATGCTTCATCTTCCCGTCCACGATCCCTTCGTAGACAGTATCGGCCATGCTGATATTATTATCTATCATAAAGAAATTAAGCCATGTATCGAAGGAAGACATATCCGCCACCCTTTGATCAGGAAAGCAGAGCCGATATTTCCTGGCGGACTTCATTCCTGTCGAAGGGCTTGGTCAGAAACTTGCCGGCTCCGGTCTTTAAGGCTTCTATGATCTTGCTTTCCTGCCCGACTGCAGTGATCATGATGACCTTTGCGGAAGGATCAAATTCCATTATCTCCTTAAGGGCCTGCAGGCCGTCCTTTCTGGGCATGGTGATGTCCAGGGTCACGACATCCGGCTTGAGGCTCTTGTAGGCCTCAACTCCCTCTTCTCCGTCCTCTGCCTCTCCCGCTACCACATATCCCTCCTCTTTAAGGAGACTTCTTAAGATCTGCCTCTGCATACCGGAATCATCCACAATGAGGATCCTTCCCTTACCGGAGTCCCCGGAAGCGGAATCGGCCTTCTTTTCAATCTTTCCCTTATATTTATCCCTGCCCGGCACAACCTCTCCGTTCACGGATACAAAAAGATCCACCTCATTGTCGGAAACGAAAATGGGAAGTATGTATCCCATGCCCTTAAGGGTCTGTCCTTCATACTTCTCCTGAGGAGTGATCTCCAGCTCGATCTTTTCATCCCGGGCAAGAGCCGTAGCAAAAAGCCCGCTGGTGCAGTTGACAAATTCACCCGCCGCATCGATCACGATCTTCTCACTGATCCCCTCTGCATTGCCGCCCAAAAAGCCCTCGGCTATCCTGAAGAACCCATCTGTATTTTCCGGAGCCAGAAGGCCTATGCTGACCTGACAGCTCATGTCCGAACTGTGAAGGCGCTGAAAGGCGAGAGCCTTGTAGTCAAAGCTTTCCACCCTCTTAAGCTTGTCCATATAATAATCGTTGCTTATGAACCTGGTGAGGTTTCTTAAAGCTATTGCCGCGATATCCGTCACATACCTTTCCCTGCAGGAAGCATACATGGGAACCATGGCATCTATATTGTCATTTTTGAAGGCGGTCATTTCCGCGATCGAAAAGCCCATTTCCTTCTGGAAAGCGGATACAAGTGCACTGACTTTGGAAAGAGGCATGTCCGTTGTCTCAACAATGACCTGGAGAAGCTGCATGTAGGGGCTTCCCTGTCTGATGAGCAGGCTGTCGATCTGTTCCCTGGTCAGATAGCCCTTTTCCACCGCAAGATCCCCAAACTTCCTGTCTTCCGACATCTGAAGCTTGTTCAGTTCCGATGCCTGTTTTTCAGTTAGAAGACCGTCTTCGACAGCGATCATGCCCAGCTTTGCCCGTGCCTCAGATCTCCTGCTTAAGACCTCTTCCCACTTTTCTTTAGTGATCTCCCCCTGTTTAATCAGGTATTTTCCGAATAATTGTGCAAACACGGATAATCCCTCCCACAAAAAAATACGATTCAAGGGACATTATACCCTTAACAGGCTAAAGTCGCAAGAAATTTAAAAAGGGCGCATCGCTTTTGCAATGCGCCCTTTACTGCTTACGTGGTCAACCAGACCACGTAAGCAGTAAAGGGTTCGGCACATGAGAATTGCCTTCGGCAATGGTGCCGAACCTGCTAAATTTACATATTTGCCCGTAGCTACTCGACTCCATCAGCTTGCTGATGTCGCTCGTGGCTCGGGACTGAACAGTAACTGCGCCCTTTAGCCTTCCGTCTCCAAGGTCAGGCTGATTCCGCCCGCGGTCAGGACTGAAAGGTAAAAGAATCAGACAATACCCTGTGCCTTCATAGCCTCGGCAACCTTTAAGAAGCCTGCTATGTTCGCACCGGCAACATAGTCACCGTCCTTGCCGTATTTCTTTGCGGCCTCATCAACATTCTTAAAGATGTTTTCCATGATGCCCTTTAATTTGCCGTCAACCTCCTCAAAGCTCCAGGAAAGTCTCTCTGAATTCTGGCTCATCTCAAGAGCTGAGGTTGCAACACCGCCGGCATTCGAAGCCTTGCCGCAGATGAAAAGCACCTTGTTTTCCTGGAAGTACTGGGTTGCCTCGATGGTGGTGGGCATGTTTGCACCTTCTGCAACCGCCTTAACCCCGTTTGCCACCAGAGCCTTTGCATCATCAAGATCCAGCTCATTCTGAGTAGCGCAGGGAAGAGCGATGTCAACCTTAACAGTCCATACTCCGTGCTCACCGTTCTTCTTTTCATGATACTCAGCCGATGACCTTCTTGCGGCATATTCGGTAAGTCTTGCCCTTTCCACTTCCTTAACCTGCTTTAAGAGATCCACATCGATACCCTCGGGATCATAGATCCATCCGGTGGAATCCGAACAGGTCACAGGCTTGGCGCCAAGCTGCTCTGCCTTCTGGATCGCATAGATCGCAACATTTCCCGCTCCGGACACTGCTATGGTCTTATCCTTGATATCTATTCCGTTAGCCTTCAGCATGGCATTTGTGCAGTAAAGCAGTCCGTAGCCGGTCGCCTCGGTACGTGCAAGGGATCCACCGTAGGTAAGACCCTTTCCTGTAAGGACTCCCTCATAAACGTCCCTGATCCTCTTATACTGGCCGAACATGTAGCCGATCTCTCTTCCGCCCACGCCTATGTCTCCTGCGGGAACGTCGGTATCTGCTCCGATATGTCTGAAGAGCTCAGTCATGAAGCTCTGGCAGAATCTCATTATCTCGTTGTCGCTCTTGCCCTTGGGATCAAAATCACAGCCGCCCTTGCCGCCGCCTATGGGAAGGCCGGTGAGGCTGTTCTTGAAGATCTGCTCAAATCCCAGGAACTTGATGATACCCAGATTAACAGAAGGATGGAAACGAAGCCCTCCCTTGTAGGGTCCTATAGCCGAATTGAACTGTACACGGTAGCCGTTGTTCACATGAGCCTGTCCCTTGTCATCCACCCAGGGAACTCTGAAAAGGATAGCCCTTTCGGGAGTAACAAGCCTCTCAAGGAGAGCACTCTTCTTATACTCCTCCTCATTTGCCTCAATGACCACCCTTAAGGACTCGAGAACCTCTTTTACCGCCTGATGGAATTCCGGCTGTGCCGGGTTTTTCTCTACAACGTAATTGTAGACCTCGTCAACATATGACATTTTTTTACTCCTCCTTCTTAATCCCTTTTTTGCCGCAGCCCTTCAGAAAGCCTGAAGCAGCCGCATGTTATAACTGTATAAAATCCGAACTTTCCGGCAGGTCTCATATCCGAAAAAGTTCGCATTCTATCTGAAAAAGGCGCAGACAAACAGAGAGTTTTCCTCCCATTTGTCTGACGCCTTTGTCATACGAAGAGAATTATAATACCCGGACGGAACAATTGCAACCTTAATTTTTCTGTGCCATATCGTTCCTTATGAAGCCCGACTGTCCGTTGTAGTCGATCTCATACCATTCACCCGACTCGCTCTTAAGGGTATAGCTGCTTCCGCTGGAGGCCTTGCCGATGATGTCACCGTCTGTACCCGCCTTGTTTCTGACATTCACGTCGGATTTTGTAACGGTTACGGTTCCGGGAGATCCGGCTGCACCGCCGTCACCTGCACCGGTATCTCCGCCTTCTGCAGTAGTAAGGAAGTCGGATCTGATGTATGCCGTGGTATCCTTATATTTGATCTTGCTCCATCCGCCTTCTTCTCCGATCCTGGTGAAGGTGTCTCCTGCAGCGGACTTTGCGATGATGTTTGCATCCGAGGAATCATCAGCCGATGAACGGATCCTCACTGCGTCGGTGGTCTTAACCTGAACCTCAGTGGGAGCAGCCTCCGCGGGAGCCGAGGCATCCACAGGCTGGCCGCTGGCAAGCTGGGCAGCAACCGCCTCATCAAGTTTGGCGGGAAGGGCATCCATGAAGGCCTTTAAGGTCTTATCCTGCTCTGCCGCTGCATTGTATTCCGCGTCAACCTGACTCAGGAGCTGAACCACATCATCCTGGGCAGCCACGCCCTTGATATAGGTTGAAACATTCTCGGGAAGGTCACCGTTATATACATAGAGTGAGCCGTCGGCATTAGAGCACACATAAAGGGATGAAAGACCCGGGGCTCTCGTGTCTATGTTCACGAATTTAATCTGATAGTAGGCAAACACTATATAGGAGCCCTCAACAGGTCCGGGCTTGGTGTAGCATCTGATGTCATCATAGCTTTCGGTGTACTTGGCCCTCTCCATGATCCTTATCTTTGCGGCATCATCAAGAGATGAACAGATCGATTCAAGTGTTGCTATGTCTCCGTTGGCCATAGCCGTAAAATAGGTGTTAACAAGTGCATTTACCTCAGGGTAGGCATCCACCGAAAGACCTTCGGTCGTCAGCGGGATCTCGGCATTCTGGTCAGCCGGAACCGTATCTGCCGACTCATCGGCACTCGGCACCTGGGTGTCAACATTTTCCGTCTCAGCCTCCTCTGCCTTATCCTTTTTATGCTTCCCGGAGAAGATCGCAAGAACCACTACAAGTATGATGAACAGCACACCGACTATCACATACTGGTAATGTCCCAGGATAAAATCCCTGAGATCAAAATTTCTTCTTTTCATAAGAGAATCCTCCTGTATAAAGAGCAGCCTTACATCCGTCGCAGGCCGGCAAAGACCTTTATGCCGTAAAACAGGTCTTTGCTGAATTACCGTCATGCGTTCAAAGGGATTCGAACCCTCGACACCAGGCGTCGGAGGCCTGTGCTCTATCCAGCTGAGCTATGAACGCCCGCCATCCGCGGAAAAAAATTCTTCCACTTTTGAACCCTAATGCAAGTACATTAACATAATTCTGTAATTAAAGCAACTTTTTGAGGTAAATTATTACAAATTTATTACAAAACTGGTAAATTTTGTAACTATTCCTTACAAATGTCATAAGGTTAAAGCCCTGTATTCTTCAGGATTTTTTCCGGAAGACCTGTCTCATGAACTGTTTTTCCGCCAGGACCTGCGTGGCCTGAAAAAGACCACGCAGGCTGTAACGCCAAAGCCTCAGCCGGCTTTTTCACGCCCTGTCAGACACAGCATATCCTGTCTTCATTCCTGCTGTAACGGTAGAGCCTTCCGGAAAGCACCTCCTGCTTTGAGACCTGGGTGCAGTTTACTTCATTTATGATCTCGGTGAGTCTGTCCGTGTCCGCCCCTGCATCAGCCGGAAAAAGGATGACCTCGTGGATCGATGAAGGTATTATGAAAAGATCCTTTCCCAGATCCCTGGAAAACTCCGACAGCACATTATCGTAAAGGATGCAGGAAGCTCCGTTGAGCCTTCTCTTATTTGTCAGAACATACATCCTGTTGTCCTCTTCAAGACCCGGATCAGGGCTTACTCCCGTGATCTGCCCCACCATTTCAAAAAGGGACAGTATCTCCGGCCCGGCTATCCTGGGAGAATTCACCTTTGACACCTGGTAGAGATCGTCCTCGCACACGCCCCAGCTCTTCATATGCTCATTTTTAATGGTCACGCTGGCATTCACATCCGAGTCGGTCTTCAGCAGAACCGTATAGACCACCGCCAGATCGAGAAACCGTCTGTGAGGAGCCTCTGACAGAAGCTCCAGGTTCTTATCGTAGTTTATGATCTTAAAGACAATGTTGTCCTTCGCCCTCTGAAAGGTCTTCAGGATGTCCAGATCCACCCCTTCCACGTTTCTGTTCCTGTTATAGGTTCTTAAGATCCCGTTTACGATCTCCTCAATATCCATTCCGTCACAGTAATCCGTATAATAGTCCTCCAGATAGATGGTGGGAGTAACATTGCACTCTTTGTGAAGGATGGCAATCCCCGAAAGCTTTACCGAATTGTTCTTTAAGACCTTTGTCACCTCGATCCTGAAATCAGGACCGAAGATCTCCCTGAGTCTGTCCCTGGTCATTTCACAAAACTGATCAAAATCCATATTAAACCTCCTTGCTTTTCGCGCTCATCTGCGCCCTGCCGCCGTTTTTTAAGTCTTTCAGGCAAAGATTTCATAAAAGAGTCCTGATGCGTCACCGGAACCCGTCCGGAAAGGACATGACAAAAAACGACAGATAAAAATTAACGGGTAAGCTTCAGATACGAAAAAAAGCCGGCAAACACAGGCAGAAGATCAAAGATACTCCCTTAAGCGGAAGGCAGAAACAGAAAAAACAAAAAAAGGAACAATAGCGGATATCGCTTATGACCCGCCCGTCTTTCAGGCAGGATTGCCTGAAAGATGGGTGGAACGAAATTCATGAGTAAGGGGTTTTATCAAACCCTTGAAAGATATTCACCTGTACGGGTGTCGATCTTTATAACATCTCCCTGGTTAACAAACAGCGGAACATTCACGTTCGCCCCTGTTTCAACGGTTGCCGGCTTAGAGGCACCCGTTGCCGTGTCGCCCTTGAAGCCGGGTTCAGTCTCCGTGATCTCAAGTTCAACAAAGAGGGGAGGCTCTACTGAAAATACGCTGCCGTTATATGAGCAGACCTTGCAATTCTCGTTTTCCTTAACAAACTTCATCGCATCGCCTATGACATCCTTTCCGATGCCAACCTGCTCATATGAGTCGGGATCCATGAAATTATATATATCACCGTCGTTGTAAAGGTACTGCATATCCTTCCTGTCGATCCTTGCCTGAGGGAATTTCTCAGTGGGTCTGAAGGTTTTTTCAACCACGCCCGAGTTGATCACATCCTTAAGCTTGGTTCTTACAAATGCAGCTCCCTTTCCGGGTTTTACATGCTGAAATTCGATTATCTGATAAACAGTTCCCTCGATCTCAACCGTTACTCCGTTTCTAAAATCTCCTGCCGAAATCATATATGGTTTTCCTCCTTAAAGCCTTGAACAATTCTCAAACAGTTTACACTATGCTTTATCATAAGTCAATGGTGCACTTACCGGTCAGTCTCCAGGATATACTCCATGGCCTCAAGATATCCCCCAAGGCCGTGTCCTTTGATCTGCTTTTCGCAGGCAGGCGCCGTCACGGAAACCCTTCGGAATTCGTCCCTGGAGCTTATATCCGAAATGTGAACTTCCACCTTGGGGATGGTATCGTAGGATCCCAGAGCATCATACAGGGCATAGGAATAGTGGGTCAGGGCTCCCGGATTTATGACTATTCCGTCAGTTCCGTCAAAATATGCCTTCTGGATCCTGTCTATGAGATCCCCCTCATGGTTTGACTGGTAACATTCCGCCTCAATGCCCTTTTCGTCCGCCCATTTCATGATCATCTTTACCAGATAGTCATAGCTTTCATCTCCGTAGACCTTTTTATCCCTGATGCCAAGAAAATTCAGATTAGGTCCGTTAATAACAAGAATCTTCATATTCCGCACGCCTTTCTAACAGCAAAGACCACATCCTCCACCGACATATCAGGGCTTACGGCAAGGGTCAGATCCGCAGCAGCAAGATAAGCCCCTTCACGATCCTTAAGCAGACTCTTTATCCTGCCCATCAGGTCATGATCCTTAAGCATGGGTCTGCTGTCCCCCTCTTCCTTCTTCGAAAGCCTTTCAAAAAGGAGATCCGCCGGAGCCTTCAGATAGATCACCCTGCCAAGCTTCTTTAAGAGCATGCGGTTTTCTTCCCTGACAGGCACCCCGCCCCCAAGAGAGATGATCTTACAGCCTTCATCACCGGTCAGTTTCTTAAGCTCGTCGGTCTCCATATCCCTGAAGGCCTCCTCTCCGAACCTTTCAAAGATCTCGCTGATGCTGAGTCCGCTTCTTTCTTCTATCCCGGTATCCGTATCATAAAGAGGGATCCCCAGCTCTTTTGAAAGGGCTTCTGCCACACTGGTCTTTCCGCAGCCCATAAAGCCCTCAAGGATCAAGTTTTTCATACAAAGCCTCCGCTATATCATTGGGAACTTCCCTGTCCATGAATATCTCATAGGCAGACACTGCCTGATAGATGAGCATCCTGAGTCCGTTGTGGGCATCCCTTCCCCTTTCCCTGATCTTCTTCATGAACACAGTTTCTTTCGGTTTATAAATAAGATCCACTCCTACCGAAACAAGATCAAAGAACTCATCATCCTTTATGACACATTCCCCGTCATTCGGAGAAAGACCCACACTGGTGCACTGGATGCAGATATACTGCTCATTTCCGGGGATCTTATTCCACTCATCAAAGCCCAGTATCTCAACATTTTTCAGATTTCCGAATATTTCCCGTGCCTTGCTCTTTGACCGGTTCAGAACATATATACGGGATGCCCCGATCTTTTGAAGGGCATACATGACAGCCTTTGCGGCACCTCCTGCCCCCAGAAGGATGACCGGCTTGTTATAGACTATCACCGAATAATAATCCAGTTCTCTCATAAATCCGGAAAAATCGGTATTAAAGCCCTTGTAGCCCTTTCTCGAACGAACCACCGTATTGACGGCTCCTATGGCCAGAGCTGAATCCTCCAGCTCGGTAACCTCCTGCAAAACCGCCTCCTTATGGGGCACGGTGATATTCAGACCCCTTATATTCAGCTCATATGCTCCCCTTACGGCATCCGAAAGCCCCTTCTTTGAAACATGAAAGGGAACATAGACCAGATTATCTCCCAATTTTTCCGCAAGAAAGTTATGGATCGCCGGTGAGCCCGTATGCTCTATCGGATCCCCCAGCACCCCCAGCACGGCTGTATGCCCATCAATGACCATATTTCATTCTCCTTTTGATCACACGCATTCCCACAATTCTTCTTTTTTTCTCTTCTTCGGAACAAAAAGCCAGACAAAAAGGATCAGATATTCAAGTATCCTTTTCAGATGGATGTAATACTTTTCATGAAAGGCTATCCTTTTAACAAGAATGCTCCTGATCCCGGCATTCGACGCCCCCAGAACGTCGGTAAAGATCTGGTCTCCGATGAGAACCGTGTTTTCCCTGCCGGTTTCCATCCTCTTCATGCATTCAACATAGCCTTTTTTGGAAGGTTTGTGGGCAAGAAAGATATATTCGCTCCCGACTTCGTCGGCAAAGCTTTTTACCCGCCCCTCCCTGTTGTTGGAAAGGATGAAGGTCTTTATCCCCAGACCGTGGATCTTTTTAATAAGCCCCCTGGCAGCATCATTGGCCGGAGCATCATGTTCAACTAAAGTGTTGTCAATATCAAAGATTATCCCCCTGATCCCCTTTTCATACAGCTTCTCATAATCAATATCGTAGGTTCCGGAGGAAACGACCGTTGGAAACAGCTTCAAAGCCCACTCCTTCAAAAGAAAAGCTCTGCCGTTTAAGCAGAGCCTTTTTATTACTTATCCAATACCTTTTTCAGTTCATCCATGAAGGTGTTTATATCCTTGAATTCCCTGTAAACGGAGGCGAATCGCACATAAGCAACTGCATCGATATCCTTCAGCTTGTTCATGATCAGTTCTCCGATCACGGAACTGGGAAGTTCTTTTTCCTCCCTTGCATAGATATCCGTTTCCACCTCATCCACCAGGGATGTGAGCTGCTCGGCAGAGATCGGACGTTTGTGACATGCCCTCAAAACACCGTTTTCTATCTTCTCCCTGTTGTAGGTCTCCCTGTTATTATCCTTTTTAATGATTATGAGTGGGATGGTCTCAACCTTTTCATAGGTTGTGAATCTCTTACTGCACTCATCACACACCCGCCTTCGCCTTATGGAATTATTTTCCTCAGCAGGTCTGGAATCAATGACCCTCGTGTTTTCATGGCCGCAAAATGGACATCTCATAAAATCTGCTCCTTACCTTCTCTTCATGAAATCGGGGATCTGCATACGGCTGGTGTTGCTGCCTATCCTGCCTGACGACTGCTGTGAAGAAGTACCGTCCTGCGAAGAAGAGCCACCCGAGATCAGGTCTATCTCATGATTCGCACCGGAAGGCTGCTGGGGTCTGACAGGCTGATAGGTTCCGGCAGGATTCATACCGGGATTATAGGAAGGTCTCATCTGATCCATGCCCTGTCCCTGTATGCCCATGCCCTGCTGACCCTGCATGTTCATACCGTTCATCTGTCCCATTCCGGGATTTGTGATCCCGGGCTGGTTCATCTGGTTCATCTGATTCATACCCATCTGACCCATGGGACGGTTCATATTCATCATTCCGGGTCTTCCGTAGGGCGGCTGCTGCTGACCCTGCCCGGGTCTTGGCCTGCCCTGAGGCTGGGCTCCGCCGGATCCCACATCGGGATCCTCAAGCCCGGTTGCTATGACGGTGATCTTGATGGAATCCGTCACATTCTTATCTTCCTGGGCACCGAAGATTATGTTTGTATCCTCTCCGGTGAGGCTCATGACGTAGTCGGCTGCATCACCGGCATCATTCATGGTTATATCACCGGAAACATTTATGATCACATTCTTTGCACCTGTGATGGTGGTCTCAAGAAGAGGACTGCCGACTGCCTGCTTAACAGCTTCCATGGCTCTGTCGTCGCCCTTTCCGTATCCGATACCGATGTGGGCAATTCCCTTGTCCTTTAAGGTCGTGCGAACATCCGCAAAATCAAGGTTTATCATGGAGGGTATGTTTATCAGATCCGTGATTCCCTGAACCGACTGCTGAAGGACTTCATCGGCTACCTTTAAGGCCTCGTCCATCTTCATGTTCCTGTCAACGATCTTTCTGAGCTTTTCGTTGGGTATCACGATCAGGGTATCAACAGCAGCCTGAAGCTTCTGGATCCCGGCCTTGGCATTCTTCATCCTGATCATTCCTTCAAAAAGGAAGGGCTTTGTAACCACGGCAAGGGTAAGGATACCCATGTCCTTTGCAGCCTTTGCTATGACAGGGGCAGCTCCCGTTCCGGTTCCTCCTCCCATGCCGCAGGTTATGACTGCCATATCATATCCGCGAAGGACATTGGTTATCTCATCAATGCTCTCCTCCGCAGCTTTTTCACCGATCTCAGGCTGGGCTCCCGCACCCAGTCCCTTTGTCAGTTTCTCTCCCAACTGAAGATATGTGGGTGCCTTGCATTTCTGCAAAGCCTGAAGATCCGTATTCATTCCTATTAGATCCACACCGCTGACCTGCTCATCTACCATCCTGGTCACAGCGTTATTGCCTGCACCCCCCACTCCGATAACGAGTATTTTGCAGGCGTATTCCGATTCGTCTGACTTGATTTCAAACACTGCTACTCCTCCTTACACAAATAAACCTAATATATATTATACTCAAATCTTCAAATAATCAACCAAAAATCAAGATTATTCCTTTTCAAATGTTATAAAGGTGTCATCTCCCTTGTATTCTTCAAGGTGGAGCACCCCCTTAAGACCTGCAAGCTTAGGCACAATCTCCTTTAATTCCATCATCTTTTCATCGATATTGTCCATGGATCCCAAAAGACACCTGGCTTCCCCGAAATAGAGACTGATCTCGCCGTTCTGCAGAAAACAGATCTTATCTGCCGCAAATCCGTATTTTTCAAACAGCTGCGTCAATGACAGGATATCCGAGAAAACCGACTTGTCCCTGACGGGAAGGGGCTCATATTTCACACATTCGTTAAATTCCAGTCCCGTTACACAGGGCACGTCAGAAAGGGGAGCAGCCGAGCTTTCAACAATGATCCCGTCCCTGTCAAAATACATGTAGCCGCCCAGATACTTCACATAGCCGGCAATGGCTTTTTCATATACATTTATCTCCACGGCAGAGGGCGAGAGAATGTTTACGTCCATCTTTTCTATAAAAGGTATATCCGTTACCGGACGCTTGTTGTACTTAAGATAAAGATAGATTGAATTATGTCCCAGTCTTCCCTTCATGACCAGATCTTCTATCTGGGCATCGGTATACCTGGAATTTCCCTTAACCTCCACACTCTCCACCCTGTAATAATTCATGAGCATTACCGCAAGGATAAGGAGCAGCATTAAAAGGACCGACACCATCACGATAATGGCTGTCCTTCTTCTTTTTAAAAATCTATTCAACCCCGATACTCCTTGACACGTTTAAGACCACACCAACCTCGGCAAGCAGAAAAAGCGTTGATGTTCCCCCGTAGGAAATGAAGGGAAGTGTTACCCCGGTGTTGGGCAGTGTGTTGGTCACAACAGCGATATTCAGTATGACCTGCACCGCAAAATGAGTCATGACCCCGGTCACGAGAAGGGATCCGAAAAGATCGGGGGCGCTGTTGGCTATGACAAGAAAGTGCCATATCAGGAGAATGAAAAGAAGCATGACCGCCAGGGCCCCGAACATTCCCAGTTCCTCACAGATGATGGAAAAGATCATATCGTTCTGGGCTTCCGGAATGTAGCCCAGCTTCTGGGTGCTCTGTCCCAAACCCTTGCCCAGAAATCCTCCCGAGCCTATGGAATAGAGAGCCTGCAGGGTCTGATAGCTGGTTCCGGAAGCATAGGCTTCAGGATTCCTCCAGGCCTTTATCCGGCCCAGTCTGAAGGACATTTCAGCCGGAATGATATTATTTTCCACAACATAGACCATTAAGACCGCAAGCGCCACCACTGCCACGGCTCCAAGGACATAGATGAGACTTTTTTCCGAAGCCACAAAGAGCATGATGTAGACTATGCAGAAGATTATTATGGCGGTACTTAAGTTATCCGTTATCCCGTAAACAAGAAGACAGGGCACGGCAGTCAGTATCATGGTCTGAAAAAGACCCTTGAGCCTTGAGATCCTCTTGACGTTGGCGCAGATAAAAGCCGCAAAAAAAATGATCATGCCCAGCTTGCAGATCTCGGCGGGCTGAAGCGAAAGCCCGAAGATATTAAGCCATCTCCTGGCTCCGTTTTTGGTCATGCCCAGGGGAGAAAGGACTAAGAGGATGACAGCGCAGGAACCGAAGTAAACAGGCCAGGCGATCTTCCTCAGAAAATGATAGTCCACCCTTGAAACGATCACCATGACTATGATCCCCAGGATCGTTGCACGTGCCTGGGAAAAGAGATAGTAGGAGGACTTCAGGTTCGACCTCATTGCAGCATATGCACTGGCTGAATATATCATTATGAGTCCGAAGCACAGCAAAAAAAGGACTACAAAGATGAGAGTCCTGTCCACATATGTTCTCTGTTGTTTAACTGCCGCACTCTTCTTCAATTTATGCTTAAAGCTCCTTTACGAGTTTTTTGAACACGTCACCGCGCTCTTCAAAGTTTTTGAACATACCCCAGCTTGCGCAGGCAGGGGAAAGCAGCACAGCCTCTCCCTCTTCGCTCTTTTCATAAGCGGTCCTGACAGCCTCTTCCATGTCACCGGCAAAAATAATGTCATTAAAGCCGTGGGCTCTTGCACAAGCTGCTATATCCTGCGCCGTCTGCCCGAGAAGGATCAGGTACTTCACCTTTCCGTCAAAGCTTTCGATCCATTCATCATAAGAGGATTTCTTGTCAAAGCCCCCACCGATCAGGATCGTTCTCCTGCTCATGGCTTTTATCCCCTTTATGGCAGCGTCGGGATTGGTGCCCTTTGAATCATTGTAATAGTCCACCCCGTTAAGGTTTCTGACAAACTCTATCCTGTGCTCGACCGCCTTGAATTCCTTTATGGCACTCACTGTCACATCTTTGGGAACTCCGTAGGCATATGCCATTGCAGCGGCCGCCATGACATTTTCATAGTTGTGGCTACCGATGAGGTTCATCTCATTTACATTAAGAAGGCATTCTCCCTTATGCATTATGTTTAAGCCGTCCATGTAGAAAAGTTCTTCCCCCGTGTCAGGATCCGAAGGATCGGCCTTTGAGGAAAAGAAGATGACCTTTGCCTTAACCCGTCCGGCAAATTCCCTGAGAAAGGGGTCATCATAATTAAGGACGATGGTGTCCTCTTCTGTCTGGTTCTCGGCGATCCTTTCCTTGATCCTAACATAATTTTCCATCGTAATGTGTCTGTTGAGATGATCGGGAGTTATGTTTAATATGGCCGAGACCTCGGGTCTGAACCTGTCTATGGTCTCAAGCTGGAAGGAGCTTATCTCTGCAACGGTAATGGAATCCTCCTCCGTCTTTGAAACCTCCATCGTATAGGGATCGCCTATGTTTCCAACGACTATGACCTGTCTTTTCCCGGCGCAATACTTTTTCATGATCGCCCCCAGCAGGGCTGTGGTCGTCGTCTTGCCGTTTGTTCCCGTGATCGCCAGAAGATCTCCCTTGTCAAATTCGTATCCAAGTTCGATCTCTCCCAGGATCTTGATCCCCCTTTTGGCAAAATCCGCTACCAGCGGGATATCCACCGGAACCCCCGGGCTTAAAACCACCACGTCTATGGATTTATGGATGTTTTCGGGAAGGCTTCCCACATATATCTGTGCCCTGCTCCCATAGGGAAGCTTAGCCTTAATATCCTCCACCGGAATCTTTTCATTGGAATCAAACAAGATCGGAACCGCTTCCTTTTCTTCCAGCAGAGACACCGCCCCGATTCCGCTCACTCCTGTTCCGACAACCAGAACCTTTAATCCCTTATAATTCATAGTCAACTCCTTTTATATAGCCAGAAAACCGATCAGGGCAAGCACAGCCGTAAGCGCGGTAAAAACCGTCACAACCTTAACCTCTGACCATCCCTTAAGCTCAAAATGATGGTGTATGGGAGCCATCTTAAAAAACCTCTTTCCTCCTGTAGCCTGAAAATAAGTCACCTGGATGATCACCGAGCAGACCTCTGCAAGATAGACAAAGGCCACTATCACAATGTAGAGAGGAAGGTTCATCATGATCGCGCACGCACTTGTGAACCCCCCCAGAGCCAAGGACCCCGTATCCCCCATAAAAACCTTTGCGGGATGTCTGTTATAGATAAGGAAACCAAGCAGGCCCCCGGCAAGTCCCGAGGCCGCAGGCACGATCCCGCTTCCCAGTCTCATGGCCGAAGCAGCCATGAAGAGGGCTATGATGGAGGTGACAAAGGCTGCCAGTCCGTCAAGCCCGTCCGTAAAGTTTGCACCGTTGACCGTTCCGCCGATCACGATCATCTCCAGGGGGATCGCAAGAACCCCAAGCGAGATCATCACTGCGCTTCCGGATGCGGTAAAGAGAGAACTGAAGGGAACCCTCATATCGAAAGAAACATGTGTAAAATTCTTTGCCGAAAAGCAGACTATAAGGGCGACCACGATCTGCAGTCCAAACTTCTGCCAGGCTCTCAGCCCCAGGTTCCTTCTAAGCACCACCTTTATGTAGTCGTCCAGAAAGCCTATGAGTCCAAAACCCACCGTCGATAGTATAACCGGAAAAAGATCCTCATGGGTTCTGGAATAAAAGGAGGTCACAAGGATCCAGGGGAGCAGAAACATTATCCCGCCCATGGTGGGGGTTCCTGATTTGGACTTATGGGATCTGGGTCCCTCGTCTCTTTCCGTCTGACTGGCATTAAGCTTTCTCAAAGCAGGCAGAAGGATCAGACCAAGCAAGGCGGTGAGAGCAAAACATGTTCCGAAGGGAACCAAAAATTCCAGCATCATATCATTAACTCCTTAAAAGTCAAGATCCGAAGGGACTGTTTCATCCACAGGCATCAGGGTCACCGGATCCAGGATCTCTCCTGTGTTGGGATCTATGGGGAATCCCGTTTCAGGATCATACCTTATCACATTTTCGGAAACAGGCACGGGAACCATCGCTTCTTCCCCGGATTGCTCCGGGTTCCGGGCGCCGTTTTCCGAAGTCCCGTTTTCCGGAACAGCATTTTCGGAAACAGCATTTTCCGAAAGCGAATTATCCGAAACAGCCGACTGGGCAAATTCAAGCTCGGAAAGGCTCAGTTCCTCCCTCTCCTCCTCAGTGATCTCTAATGTGGGGAAGATGTTCAGGTATCTTAACACCTCCGTCATTATATCCCTGCACATGAGGGTCGCAAGCCTCGTGGAATTCGACTGATCCTCAACGTTCGGATGGTCGATCACAACATAGCAGATGACCTCCGGATCTTCAGCCGGAACATAACCCATAAAGGAGATCAGATAGTTCTTTGCGCTTCTGGGAAGCTTTTCGGCCGTTCCCGTCTTTCCGCCCATTGTATACCCTGCAGGCCTTGCCGTCCACCCCGTGCACTCGGAAGGCTCACTCATGACCACGGCATTGCAGAAGTCCCTGATCTTATCCGAGGTTTCATTGCTGATGACCTGCTTAATGACCCTGTTGTCAAATTCCTTCACAACCGACCCTTCCGGGTTCACGATCCTGCTTGCCATGTGGGGCTGATAATAGTAGCCCCCGTTTATCAGAGCGGAAAAGCCGCTGATCATCTGGATCATGGTGGTGTTAAAGCCCTGTCCGAAGGACGCAACCGCAAGATCCGTCTGACCCATCTTTTCGGTAAAGGTGGTCTCCGCACCGTTAACCTCACCGGCCAGATCTATGTTCGTTTTTAATCCGAAATTAAAATTCCTGTTATATTTTAGCCAGTCATCCTTTTTCAGGGCAAAGGCAATATCCATCAAAACCACGTTGCAGGACTTTGCCACCCCCTCCTTTACCGTCAGAAGACCGTCTCCCAGCCTGTTGTGACAGTGGATGACATGTTCACCGACCTCCAGAGCCCCATTGCATTCATAGGTCTCATAGCCGCTTATCTTTCCGTCATCGATGGCTGCTGCAACGGTGAAGGGTTTCATGACCGAACCCGGCTCATAGGTGTCCGAGATGCAGAAGTTTTTCCAGACTGCATTCTTTATCTCGGTGCTTTCAAGGAGCTTCTGTTCCAGTTCTTCCGTGATCTCAATGCTTTCGTCTAAAGCAGTTTTTTCCGCTTCCTCCTCCGGTGCCTCTTCACCTGCCTCTGCCTCTTCCCCGGCCGTTTCATCCCCGTTTTCGGAGCTTTCACCCTGAGTTTCACCGTCTTCAGACTGCTGTGTTTCTTCGGTCTTGTCTTCCCCGTCGTTTTTTTCCTTAAGGATATCGGGTGACACGAGCTTAAGATACTGTCTTAAGTCGATCCCCTCCATGTTTCCGGGGTCGTTCAGGTCAAAGACAGGGGCACTTGCCATGGCATATATCTCACCGCTATTGGGGTTCATGACGATACACCCGACATTGTCGGCGGCAGGCCCGATCCTGTAGTTATCCTTGTATTCGTCGTAGAATTCCCTTATGTGCTTTTCTGCTATGGACTGAATGTTCACATCGACGGTGGTTATCACATTGTTTCCGTCCGTAGCCTGTTTGATCGTCCGTTCAAGTTCACCGTCATTATTGAGAAAGCCGTAGGATCTGCCGTTCATCCCGTTCAGGACATCATTGTAATATTCCTCAAGTCCGTACTGTCCTTCATTATAGCCCTGTACAAAACCTATGATATCACATCCCACCGAATTGTAGGGATAGCGCCTGAGATATTCCTCTTCAAACCAGACCGCCCCCTTCCCGATCTTTTCATTTTCTGGAGCATCCTCATTCGACAGGGATTCGTTTTCCATTTCCTTATATTTAAGTACCCTGTCATTTTCTATTTTTCTCAGGATCTTTTTATATTGGGCCGTAGGATTTTCATCGAGATATTCCCTGAGCTCCGTTTCGTCGAGTTCGGGAAAGCAGGCCTTAAGAGCCCTGATGGTAGGCTCAAGATGAGCCCCTTCGTCGGTATGCATAAGTTTAGAGTCTACTATGACATTGTAGACTCTTTCGGAGTATGCAAAAATAGACCCGTTCCTGTCTTCTATCGTCCCCCTCTTATATGGAAGGATCGTAGAGTCATAGGACTGCTGTGACAAAACCTGTTTTTTATATTTATTTCCGGTATCCCTGTTTATGTGCACAATCCTGACAAGAAGCACGGCAAAGGCAGCAAGAACGGCGGCAAACAGGAACACCAGTTTTTTTCTCATGGACGGGGTGAACTTCCTGACCTTTGAGGCCTGAATGATCTTTATGTCTTTCTTCCCGTCCTTTCCCCGCTTTTTATTTATTTTTTTCGTCCTCGGGGATCTCCTTGTACTGTCGGACATAATCTCCCGCCCCGCTTTCTATTCCAATGACCTGATCTGAAGCGGGATAAGTCATGTTAAGCTCCTCCATGGCGATCTTCTTGATCCTTTCCATGTCTACCGCTCCCTCGATCCTGTCGAGTTCCTCATCATTTTTCATGGTCAGCGTTGAAAGCTCGCTTTCAAGACCTGCGATCTCCTTAAGCTGATTGGTTATATCATTTCTGACATTCAAGTACATTATACACCCTGCAAGCAAAACTCCCGCCACAAAAACAAGAAACAGGCCGTAGGTCCTGCTCAGGCTGTGTACTGTCCGGCGCTGCCTGTTGATTTTTTTGGAGGCAGACTTCTTTTCCGGTTCATCGTACCAGTAGTCATCATGTTTTCTGACTGTGTTCCCGTATTCATAAGAATGCATTTTCGAATTTCCCCTCTTTTATGTACGTTCTGAATGACTGCTGTTTTGTTACTGTTCAATCCCGAGCCACGAGCGACTAAGCATGCTGATGGAGTCGAGTGGCTACGGGCAAATATGTAAATTTAGCAGGTTCGGCACCTTTGCCGAAGGCAATTCTCATGTGCCGAACCCGTTACTGCTTACGTGGTCTGGTTGACCACGTAAGCAGTAACGCTGTTTTCTTTCAAAAACCCTGAGTCTTGCGCTGTGTGCCCTGGTATTCCTGTCAAGTTCCTCCTGCTTCGGAACTATCGATTTCCTTGTGATGACCCTCCCCTTTGACACCTTATGGCAGACGCAGACCGGAAAGTTAGGCGGACAGGTGCAGGGATTCTCACTGTCCCTGAAGAAATTCTTGACCATCCTGTCTTCAAGGGAGTGGAAGGTAATGACCGCCAGTCTCCCCTCCTCGTCAAGAACATCCATGCAGTCCTCAAGTGCCGTCTTCAGGCTTCCAAGCTCATCATTTACCTCGATCCTAATGGCCTGAAAGGTTCTCATTGCCGGGTTCTTGCCTGTGTTTCTTGCCTTTGCGGGATACGCTTCCCTGATGATCCCGGCAAGCTCCCCTGTGGTCTCGATGGGGTGTCCGCTCCGCTTTTTAACGATCATCCTTGCGATCCTTCCGGCAAACCGTTCTTCCCCGTAGTCCTTTATCACCCTGAAAAGCTCCTCCTCGCTGTAGGTGTTTACAAGGGTTTTTGCATCGATCCCGCTTTCCCGATCCATCCTCATGTCAAGGGGCGCATCAGCCATATAGGAAAAGCCCCGTTCTGCGCTGTCCAGCTGATGAGATGAAACCCCGAGATCCAGCAGGATCCCGTTGACCTTTCCGATCCCCAGATCCTTAAGGACGTTTTTTATCTCAGCAAAATTGTTCTTTACAATGCTTGTTCTGTCCTTAAACCCTGCCAGCTTCCTTCCCGCCTCTTCTATTGCATCGCTGTCTTTGTCGATGCAGATGAGTCTTCCGTTTTTTCCGAGTCTTACTGCGATCTCATATGAATGTCCGCCTCCCCCGGCTGTGCCGTCTACGTAGATACCGTCTTCTTTAATGTTTAAGGCATCTATCGCCTCGTCCAAAAGCACCGGAATGTGGCCGAATCCTGTCTTTTCCGTCATCATAGCGAAAGACCCAGTTCCCTGAATTTAGCGGTGATACCGCTTACATTTGAAAGTTCTTCGTCCTTATATGCGCTTCTGTTCCAGATCTCTATCCGGCTCCCCACTCCCGAAAGAGTGATCTCCTTCTGAAGGTCTGCATAATCCCTTAAGGGCTGGGAAAGAAGGATCCTTCCCTGGGAATCAAAACTTCCCTCCATGGCCGAACCCAGAAAGAATCTCTGGATCTGCCTGGTCTCAGCCATATCGATGGGCAGGGCATCTATCTTTGCTTCAAATTCAGCCCAGGCTTCATAGTCATACACATAGAGACAGCTGTCTATCCCCTTTGTTACCATGCAGCCCTCTCCGAGCTGGTCACGGTATTTGGCAGGAAAGATCAGTCTGCCCTTGGCATCCACCGTATGATTGTATTCGCCGTAAAATCTCTTAGCCAAATTCTCCACCATCTACCACTTTTATTTATAATCGCCCCACAAATCTCCACCCGACTGTCATTTTATATCATATCTGTCCATAAATCAACTCAAAATCGGCTATTTACATAAAAAAAATACATCGAAGGTTTCTTCCTCCGATGTATCATCAACATCTTGTGTTTATGCAGTTGTGAGGGCACAAGGCCGAATCTCTTTTATAAAATATTCCGATTTTCAAGGCTGATTTATGTCAACTATTTTCAGATGTTTCAGTTCCGACCCTAACCCCTTTCTTCTTAATCATATGCCGACTGTTTATTCTTTTTCTTCCCCTGAAATATCAGGGTTCTGTTCCCTGTCAGGATCCGCCTTCTTTTCTTTACCTGTGTCTGCGGTCTGCTCTCTGCCCTCGTCCGTGACATGTACCTTCCCCCTTTGCTTTACGGTTCTGTACTGTATGCAGGAGATGACCGCTGCAGTCACTATCATGCCCACAGCTACGACCATGGATACCGGGATATTGGTGTTTCCGATGTAGAGTCTGTCAGTCCTGATATATTCTATCCAGAAACGTCCCACTCCGTAGCCTGCTATATAGAGGCAGAAGATTTCTCCGGGGAAATGTTTTTTCTTTCTGTAGCAGAAAAGAATGACAAGAAGGATCAGATTCCACATGCTTTCATAAAGAAAGGTGGGGTGAACCTGTATGTAGTTTGTTCCTTCGATTATGGTCTTTTCAAGAGCCGGCGTTATATCCCTGGCTCTTACCGCATCTATGGGAAGACGCATGGCGAGAAGACCGTTGCTGTAGCCCCCGAAAACCTCCCTGTTAAAAAAGTTTCCCCATCTTCCGATGCTCTGCCCCACAAGAAAGCCCAGGGATATGGAATCAAAGATCTCAAAAAAGGATTCCTTATGGATCCTGGCATAGACATAAACGGTGATGATCGCTCCTATGACCCCGCCGTAGATGGCAAGTCCCCCCTGCCTGAGATTGATCATTGATAAAAGGTCGCCCCTGTAGCTGTCCCAGTAGAAGATTATGTAGTAGATTCTGGCTCCGATGATCCCGAAGGGAACTCCCCACATGGCAACATCCCAGATGGTGTTCCCGTCAAGCCCTCTGGATTTGCGGTCGTAGTCGGCAAGGGTAAGCCCCAGAAGAATGCCGCAGGCTATGATCACCCCGTACAGGGCTATGGAAAAACCAAAGACCGAAAAGGTCTTGGGAACATTTCTAAGATAGATATTCAGATTGGGGAAGGCTATGTCCTTAACATCCATCATACGTTAAACCTGAAAAGTATGATATCCCCATCCTGTACCACATATTCCTTGCCTTCCATTCCCACAAGTCCCTTTTCCTTTGCCGCAGTCATAGTCCCGCATTCCATAAGCTTATCGTAGGGAACGACTTCAGCCTTTATGAAGCCCCTCTCGAAATCCGTGTGGATCTTTCCGGCTGCCTGGGGTGCCTTTGTACCCTTCTTTATGGTCCAGGCTCTGGATTCATCCTCCCCGCAGGTTAAGAAGGATATGAGTCCCAGAAGGCTGTAGCTCGCCTTTATCAGCTTATCCAGTCCCGATTCCTTTAAGCCCAGATCCTCCAGAAACATGGCCTTGTCCTCTTCGTCAAGCTCGGAGATCTCCTGCTCAATGTTGGCACAGACCACAAAAACTCCGCTGCCCTCTTGTGCAGCAAATTCACGTACCCTTGCCACACCCTGATTCGAGGCACCGTCATCCTTAAGATCACCCTCTGCCACATTGGCAGCATAGATCACGGGCTTTCCCGTAAGCAGTGAGAATTCCTTCAACAGCTTTTCTTCATCCTCGTCCGCAGGCTCATAGGTCTTTACCGTCTTTCCGTTTTCCAGCATCTCCTTTAAGGTCTTCAGAAGATTTTCTTCCTTCTGATATTCCTTCTGGACCCTTGCCTGCTTTGAAACCTTTTGAAGCCTCCTGTCCACCACCTCGATATCCGCAAAGATAAGCTCCAGGTTTATGGTCTCTATATCCCTTAAGGGATCCACCGACCCGTCCACATGGACGACATTGGGATCCTCAAAGCAGCGGACCACGTGAACGATGGCATCAGTCTCCCTTATGTTTGCCAGAAACTGGTTTCCCAGTCCTTCACCCTTGCTGGCCCCCTTCACAAGTCCGGCTATATCCACGAATTCTATGGTGGCATGGGTCACCTTTTTTGAATTATACATCTTCCCAAGGGTGTCCACCCTCTCATCGGGAACGGATACCACTCCCACGTTGGGATCGATGGTGCAGAAGGGGAAGTTTTCCGCAGCCGCCCCGGCCTTTGTCAGCGAGTTAAATAAAGTGGACTTTCCGACATTGGGAAGTCCGACGATTCCCAGTTTCATAATATATACCTACTTTCTTGTATTTTAAAGGGTTTCAGCCCTTCCTACATTCGTTTCGCAACTATAGCCGCAACTATTTGCCGTGACATAATCGCTAATAATCTATCGACTTACGTGAAATTCACTAGTCGAATAATTCATCCAAATAACTGGAAAACTTATCAGTTGCTACATCAATTGAGTCCTGCGTTTCATGCACATATGTATCAACCGTCTTTCTCGCACCTTTTCGTCAAAGCCGCATCATAAGTGCTGTTTTTGGTCGGATAGCCTGTGCGATTAATAAAGACCACATCCTTAAACTCCTCAGGAGTCTACGGATTATCTGTCCCATTTTCATATAGCTCTCTTTCAGTATCTCATAAGCTTTATTAGTAAGCTTAAGGGTTCGTTTTCCGTGTTTTGTTTTTGAAGATCCCCAAACCCACTGTCCTACACTATACCTATATTCTAAGGTCTTTTCAATCTTTATTTTCCTTTTTTCTAGCGATACGCAACTCCAAGTAAGTCCTACCAGCTCAGAAGTGCGAAGTCCCATCTCTAAGATCAACCTGAACTGCGGATAATAAGCATAATCTTTCGCAACTTCTATAAATCTTTTTTCTTCTTCGATTGTAAAGAAGTCTATGCTTTTCTTTACTTCCACGGGCATTTTAACGCCGTTACGAGTGACCGGCGTGTTCTGCAGAACGCGGTTTTCAAAAGCCGACCAGAACAGTGTCACCATCGTATCTAAGGTCTGTCTAATTGTCGAACCGGCATAACCGTCATCAGCCATCTCATTTAGAACACGCTGACAATCGATTGGTCTTACTTCGGTAATTTTCATACGTCCGATAACAGGTTTGATTTAGAGTATTCTTCCTTTTCTTTTATTTATGTTCATCTTTTAAATGTTCTTCCAACTCCATGAATCGATCAAAATCACTTTGGAACAATCGATCCTGAATCACCCTATATTTTTCAAATTCTGTCTCCGCATGAATCTTAGCTTGCTCTGCACTGATTTTTCCCTTATCCTTAAGAACCTCATGATCCATCAAGGTAAGAAAACCATCCAATCTAATTTCCCAATCTGCCATAGTCATAGGAATATTTCGCATTGCCATACTTTCTGCCAAGTCCAGATAGGCCGTAACCATTCTACTAAGGATAGCTAACTCTTCTTCCGTCAAATAATTCTTTGCCACGGTAACATCATACTTATGAATCTTACTATTCGGAGAACCTTCCCATGTCGTGAGTCCCATATGCTCTTTCTCAGCATCAGCTCTGTTATAAATCACTTCTGCTGCGGTCTGACCATGAACAGCATAGTGAAGCTTGTTTTGTACAGCTGAAAAAAATCTCTTTGTTTCCTTTGCTGTCGAATCATAATCGACTGAAGTCGCGTAAATATCCGTTATCTTCTGATAGAATTTTCGTTCCGACAAACGTATTTCTCGAATACGTTCCAATAACTGTTCAAAATACTCCTTCGTTAAAATACTACCGCCTTTTTTGAGCCTTTCATCATCCATGGCATAGCCTTTAATCGTGTATTCTTCGATTATAGTATTTGCCCATTTACGAAATTGAACTGCTTTTTCCGAGTCCACTTTATGACCAACTGCAATGATAGCCTTAAGATTATAATGTAACGTATCATAGTCTTTTCCGTCATCGGCAGTTGTTCGAAATTTTCGAACAACTGAATTCTCTTCTATTTCGCCATCTTCATACAGCTTATGTAAATGATAATTAATTGTGCTCTTCCCAACATCATATAGAACACCCATCATTTTTTGACTTAACCAAACATTCTCATCTGCATAAATTGCCTCTATCCCGCCTTCACCGGTAGCAGTAATAAACGTCAGATACTCTGCTGCAGAGGATCTAATATTAATCTCTTTTTTCTTAGCCATTAGCGAAATACCTCCTCCAGACTACCGGACAATTCTTTTTCAAGTTCCATGATTTCCGCCATAATTTCTTCTGATGGTCTCGGTGCTTCATATTTGTAAAAATATCTTGTGAATGGAATCAAATCTACATCTTTTTCCAACAGTTTGTTTTTAGGAATTCACTTATATCTGCAATATCTGCACTTTCATAATAATGAACAAGTTTCTTTTTGAACTCCGGAACATGATTCTCTGGAATCACTATTAATCCAAGACCATGACTAATCATGAAATGATTTGCAAAAATTACAGAAGCGCGTTTATTGCCATCTAAGAACACCTGTGTTCTCATACAATACATACATAATTCAATAGCAATATCTACTTTATCCTTGTCGCACTTTAAAATATCATTAATGCTTTCTATCACCTGAGATTCTATAGGCAATGGCGGGACATACTTCGTGCCTCCGATCGAAACCGGAACCCCGCGTATTCTACCTCCATCATGGAAAAATCCTTCATTAACAAGTTTTGCAATATGACACAATAAATAATAATTACTATCGGCCTGTATAACATCATTATCGAGAATGAATTCCCATGCGTGCTTTAAATTGAGAATCTTCTGCACATCATCGGCAGTCATACCATTAACCGTTCCATTTTCGATTATTTCCTCAGTCTGTGGAAATGTCGTGGCAACTCCCTCTAAAACCGCCTGATCGTAGATATTAGCCTTCATATTTGCTCTAGCAAAATCAAGATTTCGAATCACTTCAGATGATAGTTCACTCTGTGTATAACCATTAGCTGCAAGTTCTTTATCAACTCTGCGGATTTGTTTTTTTAAGCTTCTAGCTTCCTTTGTGCTTCTTAAAAGCAACTGGTATAACTCGTCTGAATACACATCAACGTAAGTGGATGTCAATCTGCCATTCACTCTTTTTCGAATATATAAATACCTTCCACTACTATTATCTTTCACTTCCGGGGAACCATCGTAGGGAATTAGATTCAAACGAGCCTGATAATCAGCTCTTTCTTGTAGTAGCTGTTGAATCACATTAAAATTACCGTCCATTTATAGTTACCTCTTTTAGGGAACTTTTCCAACAAGATAATATCAGAAAGTTCCCTAAAACGCAATTATTTTTAGGGAACTTTCTGTATTAAATCAACGCAAAAAGTTCCCTAAAGCATAAAAACTTGTGGTCACGATGACCACAAGTGACCTACCAATCATCTTCGTCATCATCAAATATCGAGTTCGAACCGCAGTCAGTAATATGCATCTCTCCTGATTCCATATCCATAGCCATTCCGCCTCCCATATCCTGCATATCTGTATTGGTTAACAGTTGTCCAGATGTGCATATCTGTTATATTATGAATAAAGGCACTATTCCGAACAACTGTGTTCAGTTCATTTTCTGAAAGGAGTATAGATGTCTCTTATAAACCCGGGCGGATTACCGAACGGAAGGCAGCTGAATAAAACAAATCCCAGATTCGGGACACATTTTTTTTGCCGAAAGTCACTGATATGTTTACTATGCAGACGGGCGTCCAGGGTATTTTTTCAGTGACAGACCCTATACCCTTGAAGATGCAAAGAAGTGGAAAAACCGCTGCCTTGTCAGCTACCTTCCCCTGAGTATCCTGTGCCTGATCCTGCCCCTGGAAAACCTTCTGAATTTTGTCAGCCTGCTTTCGGAACAACCCCCAACATTGAAGAGACTTTATACGAATATATACTTAAGGTTTTTCCTAAACCGATATGGTAGTGTGCCCGTAATTGACGGAGTGTAATAAAAAGGAAGATAAACGTTATGAGAAGCTATCTGGTTTTTGGAGTCTTATTCTGCATTCTGGGAATCCTCATCGCAGGATGCGCAAAAGATGACAAAGAAGTCAGGGAATCCAAAAAGGAGACCGTGATAAATACGAGTGTGGGAGATTCGGGAAGTCTTCAGGAAAATCTCACCACCATATTGCAGGGTGAAGAAGGCAGGGAGCTTGCCGCATCCTGTAAGGATGAAAAGGAAGCACAGGATATCGCCGATAAATACGGTATCGAACTGGTTGAGTTTTCGCTGGGTGTAGCAACATTCCACACTGATGAGGATCCTCTTTCGGTGATAAACAGGGGGAAGAAAAACGGCTGGCCTCTTCTTTCCATAAACGGAAAGGGCCAGGCTTTTACGGTCAATGAAAGTGAACTTAAGGTGGATACAGCCCATTGAAAAATGTTGATTTGAGAATGGATGCAGAAGCTTAAATCTATAAAAAAGGAGATCAGTATGAAGTTAAGAAAAAGGATCCTGGCGGTTTTACTGACAGTTTCGATGACTGCCACGGGAAGCGGATTTATTTATGCAGCTGAAACGGTTTCACCTGCTGCCGTAACGGCAAGCGAAAATGAAACAGGCAGGATCCTGCAGGAAGCTCAGAGTGAGAATAAAGCCGAAGGTGTATCCCGGACATCCGGAAATGAGACACCGGAAGTTTATGTGCCGGAAAACGCTGCATCGGAAAATGAAGCAGTACCCGAAGATACCGCAATTTCTGATAACTTAGCACCGGAAGTCATGACTGAGGCTGAAGAAGCGGTTTCGGGAAACAATGCAGACTCCGTGTTTAATGGTATGCCCGCCGGTTTTAAGTTAAGTGAGGCCGAACTTCTCGGCAAGAAAAGGATAACCGAACATCATGTGGTTTCAGAGCTCGAAAAGCTTACACCCGGAAAGGATTATGTTGAGGATGAGGTCATCTTTTCCTGCAAAGATCCTGAATACGCAAAGCAGGTTGCAAAAGCCTATAACGGAACTCTGGATTCCTGTGAACTGGGAGTTGCGGTAATAAAGCTTGATACGAGTAAGGTCAGCGTTAAGGATGCAGTGGCGGCGGGTGCGGATCCTGCTCTGTCTCTTCCTCCGGTTGATATAAATTCAAAAAACTACCTGACGGATCCGGTGAAGAATGCTTCTGCGGTAATTACGGATAACGGTTTTTCGGGAACAGTTCTTGCCTCAAAAAAGAATGCCATTGACGGAAGGAACTGGGCATATTGGACAGGTAAATTTAATGACGAAGCATTAAGACCCGATTTTACATTTAATGATCCGGATAATCAAGCCTTAAAAAACGGATATCAGTGGATGCATGATGCTGTGGATACTTATAAAGCCTGGGGAGTGACAAGGGGAGCCGGTGTGACGGTTGCAGTCATTGATACAGGAGTCTATGCCAATCATGAGGACCTCGGAGGCAGGGTGAATGATGATGCCAAAAATACCGAGGGTCTTAAGAATATGGTAGACAAAGTCGGGCATGGAACACATGTAGCCGGAATAATCGGTGCAGAGGCAAACAACATTTGCGGCGGAACCGGAATAGCTCCGGAGGTAAACATGCTGAATGTTCCCGTATTTGAGGGTCTGTATTACACCAGTGAGGCTCTTGTAAGAGGGATCAATTATGTAATAAATGACGGGAAACCGCGCGCGGATATAATTAATATGAGCCTTGGAGCACCTATGTATGCAGAATTTGAGCAGCAGGCTGTTTCAGCGGCTCATGATGCAGGGATCACGGTCTGTGCTGCAATGGGTAATGACAGTTCCAATAATATGGCATATCCGGCAGCTTATGAGGACGTGATAGCTGTTGCGTCATTGGATGAAAGCTGGCAGAGATCAGAATTTTCAACCTATGGTTCATGGGCGGATATTGCAGCTCCGGGTTCAGAAATTTTTTCAACCTGGAACGGACATAGTGAAAAAAACGCTACCATCGACTATGATTATTATTCCTCCTGGGACGGTACCTCAATGGCAACGCCGGTCGTAGCAGGTATATGTGCTCTTTATATAAGTGCCGCAAGGGCATCAGGCATTAAGACAAATCCTGATATGGTGGAGGAAGCATTAAAAAAGAGTGCCACTAAGGTTTCAGGTTCCTATCAGATCGGTGCAGGAATGGTTAATGCTGCAAACATGCTTTCACTGCTTGAAGATGACAGCGCTCCGTCAATAAACGTACCGGCAACACTCTCATACAACAGCTCCATAACATTGAAAGATAACAAAGCGGCAGGAGGCACTCTCGGATATATTTATACCATTAACGGAAAGAAGCCCGGTGCGGATAAAGGGGATATAAAGGAGGGATTTTATAAGGAAGCACTTAACGGTGCCGCAGATATACCGGTTTCAGAGCTTATAGAAAACGGCCTTACGGCAGATGAATCCGTCATACTTCAGGTTGTCAGGATCACGGGACTTGGAACAGCTACAGGGACAGCAAGTAAAGCTATTACGATCAATTCCTCGTCTGTTTCGGAAGCTTCAATATCCGGACCCGGAAAGCTTGCAAGGGGTAAAAGCGCGGTATACACTCTTAAACCTTCACTTTCCAAAAACAAGGTCAGGTGGAGTATTGAAGGCGGCAGCGGAGTTACGGTTAATGCAAAGACCGGTAAGGTAACGACGAAAAAATCTTCAAGCGGTTCCTTTACGGTTAAGGCTGAAGCAGAGGGAAAGACTGCAGCATTAAAGGTTGAACTGGTAGATCCTGCTTCATTTATCACGCTTAAGGCTGAAGCTGCCGATAAGGATATCAATCAGCCGGTCATTGCAAAAAACGGTAACATCAGATCCGCAAGAATGTTTAACGCGGATCTTGGGGGAACTGCCTGGCAGGAGAATATTCTTAAGCTTACAGGATCAGCAGATAATAAAACCGATGTTGACTTTACAAGCTCTAAGCCCTCTGTTGCCGAAGTTGATAAAGACGGAAAGATCACTGCGAAAAAGGCGGGCACAACAACTATCACCTGCAAGGCAACCGATGGTTCCGGGAAAAAATCGACGGCTACGATCAAGGTAATGGTTCCGGTTTCCAGACTTGATCTCTGGGCAGAAAATGGTCAGAAAAGCGTAGCATTTGGTAAGAGCATGATGATCAGGCCCGCTTTTGGATCAGCATATGGCAAGCCTTCGATAAGGAAGGTTACCTGGGATGAGCAGCCGGTAAGGGTTGTAGGGATAAGCTCAAACGTTGGCAATGACATTACATCGTATGTAAATAATAATAAATTAATAAAAATCAAAAACGGGAAGCTGACGGTTGATAAAAATATATCTCAGACGAATTATTCCGATCTGTATTGCATGGTCAGAGCAACGTCAGCAGATGGATCCGGGATCACATGTACTAAGTATTTTCGTGTGACTACTCCCACGACCTACGTAAAATTCGGTAAATATGAGGTGGCAAAAGATGAAGCAGGTAATCCGTTTTATCTGGCGATAGAAGTTCTGACAGATTCCCCTGTACTGCCTGTTGTTACAAGCAGTAATCCCAGGATCGGTTCAGTTAAAATTACAAATGATGAAAACGGAGCACCCTTTTGTCTTGTACCTTTAATCAACAATAAAAAAGGAAATGTGACCTTTACCATGAAAGCCCTTGACGGAACAGGAAAGAGCGCAAGATTCCATTGGAGAATACAATAACGCATATGTCTTATGACCATGATCTGAACCTCACACATATTTATCCACTGTTATTGACATATTTCCTTTTTTCGTTTCATGTTCGACCCGACGAAATACAAACTTTCCATATCCCCGGACAGACACTGTATCTTCCTCTTTTACCGGCAAAGAGGGATCACTGCAAAGCCTGCTGTTAACAAACACTTTTCCCTCGATAAAGATCTCCTTTGCAGCCTGACGGGACATCTGATAGAGCTTCGCTGCTATCAGATCCAGGCGTAATGACGAGACAATGAGGTTTTCTCTCTCAAAACGGGGTCTTACATCCTCCGGAGTCTCCTCCATCCGTTCAACCCAGACCTGTGTATGCTTTACTCTCGTCAGTTCTTTTTCGATATGGGGAGCTATCTTTTCTTCCACAAACACATATGCGGTATGCTCCCGAACTACAATATCTCCGATGACTCCCCTCCCGATCCCCAGATTCATCAAAGCACCCAGGAAATCCCTGTGAGTCATGTCATCGGCAAACTTAGACTGCAGCGGCTGTATACGCAGAAGAATGATCGGAAAGGGAATCTCATAACCGAACTCCTCCGGATCTCCGAATCGCGCCATCATCCTCTCTGTTCCTTCTGCTCCTCCGAACAGGGTCAGTTCCTTTCCTGAAAACATACGTATTGCTTCGGACACATCAGCCTGAGACAGGAAGTCCGTAAAATAGAACGTTCCATTCTTCTGACTGTTTTCACATAATTCTCTTAGTCTATTTTCCAATGATAATGGCATTTTCTGCTCCTGTTACGTATCCCTGCCTGTCGCTTTCCATTTATTCCTATTCTCTCACCCGGACTTCCATTGTTACTGCTTACGTGGTCAACCAGACCACGTAAGCAGTAACCTTCCAGTTCATTTTCACCGCGGTTTGCCCATGCATAATATCACTGTCCTGAACACCTTTCGCAGGCTGAATACGCTCATTGATCTTCAAGCTGTCCGCTTTTGTCCAAAGTATAGCACGGATCCTCGAAACTAGTGTAGCACTTTCTAATTAACTACACATTTTCGCTCGTCTACATTTCCGTCTGCTTCGTTGTTTTTCTTCGGCGATGGAACCCCATCGCACTCAGAAAAACGCCTTGCAGAGCGAAAATGTATACTTCGCGAAAAGTATAACTAATTAAAAAGTGCTACACTAGTACACCGAAAAATAATTAACTGGCACATTCGCGCAGGATGATTGTTCATACGCAAGGCAGAGGAGGAAGTCGATGCGGGCATCGACGACCGACGATAACGCAGTGTATGATCAATGCTCTGGTGTAAGCCTCAAGCTGATTCCTGTATTTATGGTCCAGATCGGAACCGTCCACATTTGTTTTGTAATCTACTATATGCCATTTTCTGTCCTTTCGTATCATATATTTATTTGTATTCATCTCATTTCCTCCGTAATTTGTGAGGCGCTTCAGCGCCTTGCCTACTTGTCGTCGCATCCCGAAGGGACATCTCATCGGCGGCAATCCTTATGTATCTGGGGCCTTCCTCACCAATTTCCCCATTCGGACGGAACCCGCATTTCATAAGCACCCTCTGTGATGCCGCATTACCCGTATCCGCTTCCGCTTCAACCGCTTTTATCCCCGGATGCCGGAATGACCATTTAAGTGCCAGCTTCACTGCTTCAGTGGCGAAACCCTGTCCCCGGTATTCTTCCAGGATGCCATATCCGATCTCAGGATTACGGCCTGCCTCGATGCCCTTAAAACAGAGATCCCCGATATGCGTTCCATCTGGTTTCTCAATCATCCACATCGCATACCAGTCCCACTCTCCGGGATGAGCAAGGCAGCCTTCCAGCATTTCACTATATGCTTTCTTCAGCTCTTCATCAGTTTCAGAGGCAATAAACTTCTCCATCTGTTCCTGACTTGCAGGATAAATCCTTATGCGTTCATTTTCCATCATAATAAACTCTTCCCTTTTCCAATCAGCAAACCCTTCAGTTATTTCAATCTTTCTTCTTCACCGGAATCCAGATCGCGCTATGGTAATCCTTGTCCGTCTTTTCACCATTTACACAGTCATACCATTCAGCCGATGCATTCCCGCAAAATTCATAGTCCGGATTACCCGGAAGCCACTCTTTGAAAATCTGCGTATTCAGACTCTGCAATGCCTCCGGGATCGGACCAATGCAGTCAAATACTGCCCATTCTCCTCTCGGAAATTCATAGACCACCATTCCTTCAGGAACTTCGCCTCCGGCATACTTACCAGCCACAAGATAACGGAACTTTCCCTCTCCGATATCGTCGATACAAACACCGTACTCTCCGATGCAGTTCTCCACGATAGCCTTCTCATAAGGATTTGCAGGAGCATTCCCGGCATAAACATTTGCCGCATACTTCTCGCAGACTTCGTCCCAGAACTTCGGGATTTCCTGATAAGCGGTATCGTTGTCAAATACCTTTTGAAAACCGATAACCTTAAACGGGAACATTGTTGTGATTTTGCAATTCA
>Ga0310695_10000300_pt1 | contig 132293 bp, 123 predicted proteins | sample RumenRJG_04DNA_FD_203882 | JGI IMG/M metagenome (GOLD analysis project Ga0310695, IMG submission 203882) | Bovine rumen microbial communities from Lethbridge, Alberta, Canada - RJG_04 (v2) (version 2) | ecosystem: Host-associated > Mammals > Digestive system > Stomach > Rumen | place: Canada...
GATGATCGCCAGGATGTCAGGCAAGAACGAGAAGGAATGTGAAGAGATATATTATGCGGCGCTGCTCCACGATATAGGTAAAATAGGTGTCTCGGACGAGATCATTAATAAAGAGGGTAAGCTTACGCCGGAGGAGTATGAGGCTATCAAGCAGCATACTGTCATCGGAAAGCAGATCTTGTCAAGTATCGTGGAGTTCCCGCGTTTAAGTATCGGTGCCAACAACCATCACGAGCGTTTTGACGGAAGAGGATATCCGGACAAGCTCAAGGGCGAAGATATCCCTGAGATCGCAAGGATAATCGCAGTCGCTGATGCCTATGATGCCATGACGTCGAAAAGAAGCTACAGGGATCCTCTCCCGCAGGCTACCGTCAGACAGATCCTCATCGAGGAAATGGGCGCACAGTTCGATCCTCAGTTCGCCGCACAGATGATCCACATCATCGACGAGGACCAGGAATACGAGATGCGCGAAAAAGAGGACGTCAAGGAATTCTCCGGCAACGATGAATTCCACTTTGATTCTTTGAATGCATTCCATACTGAAGGTATCCTGATATTCCCAAGTACAAAGATGAACATTCATATCCGCATAACCCCTCCGGACGGTCATGACGAAGCTGAGTGCAGACCGGAAATGGTATTATTCGATTCCCTTGACGGAAGGGTTCATGAGACCGGAAAACTGCGTGAGGAACTGCTTTACAGCAGATATGCTTCGATTCATCTTGACGGCACCTACAGTCTGGATGACGCAAGGGATATCAGAACAACAGTCAGTTCATCAGGCACTGCGGATCACGTCTGCGGTGAATATGACATCGAAGCATGCAGAGTAAAAGATCACCTTCAGGTAAAGATAACCGGCAACGAGAGAACGGTCGAATACATCATTGCCCTTACGGACAGCACAAGGTTCAGTTACATAAGCTTTACAGGTGAGAATTACAGCCTGGAGGTTACGTCGATCAAGCGCTTTGAAGAACCCGTGCCTTCCGATTATATTCCGAGGATCGCAAAGCTGGTCTCTTACATAGATTGTGAAGCAGGCAACGTTCCTAATATCCAGGTGGATAACTACCGCACGGATTCAACGGACGGAGTTCTTCTCAAGGATTCAATGGAGATTGATTTCCATACGATGAGCCTTCCTACGGCAAGACTCATATGGCATTGCCCGTTTATATGTATTTTCGCTTCTTCAAACGGAAAAGTAACCGATGAAGACTACCGTGAGTTTGCGCTGATCAGGCTTGACGGTGAGGTATGGGATGCGGCATCTTACGGTGAGAACGAGATCCTTATCAGCAAGAATTCTGATTTCGACGGCTGGGAAAAGTGGAAGCAGCAGAATAAGCAGGGTATGGACTGCCATGTCTCGATGAAGCGTGACGGCAAGACGATAACTACGGTAACAGAGAACGGCGGCATCTTCCTTAAGTGCACGACGAAGATAAAGACCGATGATGAAGATATCTATGTCTCGCTTACCGGTGACCAGATCGCTCTTACCAAGATCTATATCAAATAACCGCTTCTTAAAATCCTTGACCTTATCTTAACTTGATGTTATTTTATTGAGCGCGCGAAAGACATGCGCCGACAGTTCGTTTGTGCCATCCTGTCGGAAAACAAAACCAGGACAATCATTTGGATCAGTTTTAGATTGCATAGCTTATATGCATTTTTGATTGAATGTGACTCCTGTTTTGGAGTCATTTTTATTTGGAGAAGAATTATGAGTGAATCTAAAACAGTATCAAGATTATTCATGTGCATCGGCATCGTTTTCGTATCATGCCTTTTGCTCTCAAACCTCATCGCAGGAAAGATGTGGGCAGTTACGGAGAACATCACTCTTCCTGCCGCAGTTATCCTTTTCCCTCTGACATACATCATCGGCGATGTATTCACGGAAGTATACGGATTTAAGAAGGCAAGGACCATCATCTGGCTCGGATTCGGATGCAGCTTTTTTGCAGTGCTCATCTACCTTGTTACGATAGCGCTTCCTCATCCCGGTTACTGGGAGAACCAGGGCGCTTATGAGATAGTTATGGGAACGACTCCGAGAGTCGCAGCTGCCTCTTTTGCAGGTTACCTCTTCGGCGAGTTCTCCAATTCGATCCTGCTGTCCAAGCTTAAGGTTGCAACAAAGGGCAAGAACCTCTGGCTCAGGACGATCCTCTCGACAGTTGTCGGAGAAGGCCTTGATTCCGTTATCTTCATCACGATCTCTTTCTGGGGAACGATGGAAAATTCAGTTGTACTCAAGATGATCTTATTCCAGTACCTTTTCAAGGTTGCATATGAGGTTATCTTTACACCGGTAACATATGCAGTCGTAAAGTGGATAAAGAAGAAGGAAGGGATCGACGTTTACGACGACGGCATCAAATACAATATCGTAAAGGGGTGATACCATGCGTGAGAAAGAAGGACTTACAAAGCTCGGCAGTGCAGGCACTAAATACAGTCAGGATTACGATCCGTCTGTTCTTGAGACGTTCGAGAACAAGCACCCTGACAACGACTATTTCGTAAAGTTCAATTGTCCTGAATTTACAAGTCTTTGTCCCATCACCGGACAGCCTGATTTTGCGATGATCACGATCTCCTACGTTCCTTCCGTAAGAATGGTCGAGAGCAAGTCATTAAAGCTCTATCTGTTCTCTTTCCGTAACCACGGTGACTTCCATGAAGACTGCGTAAACATAATCATGAAAGACCTGATAAAACTCATGGATCCTAAGTATATTGAAGTATGGGGCAAGTTCACTCCGCGCGGAGGCATTTCCATCGATCCGTACTGCAATTACGGCAAGCCCGGAACGAAGTGGGAAAAGGTGGCAGAGGACAGGCTCTTCAACCACGATATGTATCCTGAGAAAGTGGATAACAGATAACTGATTATTTGACCGTAATATCGTTAAAACTTATAATTATTTTGGCTCTGTAAATATGAGATTGGATAAGGAATACGTGGAGGAAGATATTATGAGTAAGTTTTGTCCTCAGTGCGGTACGATGGGCGCAGATACAGCGAATTTCTGCAAGAAATGCGGACTGGATTTCCGCACTTTGAGTGTGAGAGCATTTAAACCGGCAACAAAACCCACGGTCACACGTCCGACGACGCCTGCACCGGTTGCAGCAAAGCCTGCGCCCGCACCCGGACCTGCGCCGGCACCCGGCCCCGGACGCGTCAGTTCAGGATTTCCTTCGGGTTTTGCAAGAACACAGACAGCTCCTTCAGCAGCCCCGGCACAAGTTGTATCTAGACCGTCACCTGCACCTGCTGCTATGCCTGCACCTGCCACAGCACAGCCCAAACCGGTTGCTGCTCCTGTAACATCGGCATCTGCTCCTGTTGCGGCACAGCCCACGCCTGTTGCAGCTTCGCCAGCGCCTACACCTGCACCTGCTCCGGCTCCGGCGCCCGCACCCGCGCCCGCGCCCGCACCTGTAGTGCCTGTTGCTCCCGTCTCTGTCCCGCAGCCTGCACCGGCTGCTCCTTGGGTTCCGAATAGCGGAGTCGTAAATCCCAATTCCGCGGCGGGATATGATCAGTTTAATCCGACATTCCACTGCAGATGTGAGTACTGCTATTATGAATTTGATTACCACACCAATGACATAGGTCACAGACAATGGTATCCGCTCGGGTTTGTATATTGCCCGTACTGCCGGAAGCCGTTAAGACACAAGATCGAATATGAGGTGCTGACCAATATTCAGCCGCAGGCTCCTCAAGCATAAAATTATAACGTTATAACTGAACGGACTGCTGCCATAAAGGGACAGTCCGTTTGTTTTGAATGAGATAACGATAGTAATTCTGGTTTGTTTCAGGCTTACCCTGAAAAACAGACGGAAGTTCTAAGCCGCCTGAATTGGAAATAATTATACTTATGTGATAATTTTGTATAACCATGGCAATAGATAAGAGCAAGACAGATCTCATAAAAGCGAAGTATGAAGAGCTGACCGGAACATTGAGTGATCCGGCCGTTGCATCGCGTCCCGAGGAATATACAAAATATTCCAAGGAGCTTGCCGCTCTTAATCCGCAGGTCGAAGCCATACGCAGCTATGAGGCGTGCGAAAAGGAGATCGAAGGGATATTGGCGCTCCTTGAGAGCGGTGATCTTTCGGGCGACGATGAGATGAGGAGCCTTGCCAATGCCGAGCTTTCCGATGCAAAGGACAGGCTCGCAGATCTCGAGAAAGAACTCATGATCTACTTAACTCCGGGTGACCCGAGGGATAACAGATCGGTCATCCTTGAGATCAGAGCCGGTGCGGGCGGAGAAGAATCCGCGCTCTTTGCCGGTGATCTTTTCAAGATGTATAAAGGATATGCAGCGCTTAAGGGCTTTGACGTCAGCGTCGTTGATGAGAGCCCGACAGAACTTGGCGGATATAAGGAAATAGTGGCTGAGATCGACGGCCCCAGAGTATATTCCAGACTGAAGTTCGAGAGCGGGGTTCACAGAGTCCAGAGAGTTCCGGTAACGGAATCGGGCGGAAGGATACACACGTCCACGGCAACGGTTGCAGTGCTCCCGAAGGCTGAGCCTACCGATGTCGAGATCAATCCGAACGACCTCAAGATCGACAGGTTCAGGGCGTCGGGTGCAGGCGGACAGCATATCAACAAGACTTCATCCGCGATAAGGATCACGCACCTTCCGACCGGAATGGTAGTTACCTGCCAGGATGAGAGATCCCAGATCCAGAACAAGGAAAAGGCGATGGAAGTCCTGCAGTCGCGTTTGTGGGCTATTGCCCGTCAGGCGGATGTCGATAAGAATAACGATGAGAGAAAATCACAGGTCGGAACAGGCGACAGATCCGAGAGGATCCGCACTTATAATTATCACCAGGGCAGGGTTACCGATCACAGGATCGGATTGACACTTTATAAATTGGATGCGATACTTGCCGGCGATCTTGACGAGATAGTTGACGCCTTGACGCTGGCTCAGGCAGCCGAGAACGCAGGCTCAAGTGAAGAGTGATCAGAGGCATATATGGAACGCATAAAGAAATACGATAAGACATTACTTATTGATTCATCTGACAGCAAGGGCATAAAGGACTGTGCCGTGCATTTGGTAAACGGTGAAGTCATAGGCTTTCCCACAGAGACCGTGTACGGTTTGGGGTGTGATGCAAGAAACGGTGAAGCGGTAAAGAAGGTTTTCGAAGCCAAGGGACGCCCTGCTGACAATCCGCTCATCTGCCATATAGGCGATAAGGATCAGATAAAGGATATCGTGTCCGAGATTACGCCTCTTGCCCAAAAACTCATAGATGCTTTTATGCCGGGCCCTATAACAGTTGTAATGAAAAAGGCAGCCTGCATCTCCGATGCGACCACTGCAGGTCTTGATACGGTCGGTGTCAGGATGCCTTCCAATCCCGTAGCGAACAAGTTCCTTAAGGCGTGCGGTGTTCCTGTCGCAGCGCCTTCGGCAAACCTTTCAGGCAGACCTTCTCCCACGGGAGCAAGATCTGTATTAGAAGACATGGACGGGTATATCTATGCGGTGATCGACGGAGGAGATTCGGAATTCGGCCTTGAATCGACTGTCGTTGACTGCACGGGTACGACACCTGTCATCTTAAGACCCGGTGCCGTTACAAAAGCGGATATCGATTCGGTCCTCAAAGAAGGAGAAGCAGTTATGTCAGGTTCATTAGCTGATAAGGAGACGCCCAAAGCGCCCGGAATGAAGTACCGCCACTATGCGCCCTATGCGCAGGTCGAGATAATGAAGATGCCTGAAGGAACGAAGATCGAAGGCGACGATGCCATCGGTTCAGACGGCAAGATCGGCAAGACGGATTTTTCCGTAGAGGATTTGAAAAAGCTTTCTGATGACGAAGCAAAGGAACTGGTAAATATCGTATCGCCGTTCATCTTAAGATCACGCGAGATCTTATCTTCCAATCCTTTTGCCAGGATCGGCCTTTACTGCGGCAGCGAGATCAAGGCGATGTATGAGAAGATGAACGACAAGTTATTGTCTGCTCATACTGAATTCTGCGTTTACGGAAAGACCGTTGATGTGTCATGCGCATCACACGGGCTTTTCGAGGGCTTGAGATATCTGGACGTACAGGAAGTTGACGTTATCCTCGCACAGGGCTTTGACGGCGAAGGCTTATCCGTTGCTTATATGAACAGGCTCTCGAAAGCTGCAGGCAAGAAGGAAGAACTCACTCCCGGAATGCCCGCTCCCGCAAGGCCTGCCAGAACGCCTCTTCCGCTTGATGCTTTTAAGGATACGTTTACGGCATCGGTGCTCTTCGTTGACGACAACAACACTTCGCTGTCCTGCTGTCTTGAATCTCTTATGAGACGGATGATCGAAAAGAATGAGCCCTACATCTCCAACCGGGAAAGTGATACAGGCGTTGAGATCTACTGCGAGTCGGCAGGCCTTACCGCAATGGACGGCATGGATCCTGATTCCCAGATGAATAAGGCTGTTAAGGAGATCTCCGGCTTTGGTATCAATTCAATTGAATCCAGAAGGGCAAATCCCGCCATTTACGACTGCAACGACCTAATACTGACCGTCAGGGACGAACAGGCATTTGCCATAATCAAGGCGTTCCCCGAGATAAAGGACAAGGTGTTCTCATTATCGACGTTCGCTGCGGCAAATGGTCTTGTCATGAAGGATTCGTCAGGAAAAGTAATGTCCATTTCCGTTCCAGACCCCACGGGCGAGAACTATGAGACATATCTTCACACCGCGAAGGCCCTTAACGCCTGGCTCGAGATCCTGTTCCCGTACATCATAAAAGAACTCGGTGCAGCAAGGATCTGATCTGTTTTTGGGACAGAAAAAATTGAGACTGGTCTCAATCTGCTCTGAAACAGTCTCAATCTGCTCTCAAAGGGTAGAATTTTGAATTTTTGGTTGTTATGATTTCCTCAGTAAGAATTTTAGGCAGGATGCGAACAAAGACAGCGGCTTTTGGCTTAGTAAATGCTTGACTTTGGTTGTATTGCTGTGTTATTCTTCTCGATGCCGCTTATATACGGGCGGTATCCTTGTACGGCGTGAGGGCCGTACCGTAAAGTCCAGAAGGAGGTGAATAACATGGCAAACCAATATCGTTTGATCACAATCCTTTCCACTGCTAAGGGTGAAGAGGGTATTGCTTCTCTTACTGACACAATTAAGGCTAAGATCGAATCAGGTGCTACGATTGACACATTTGATGCAATCGGAACACGTGAGCTCGCTTACGAGATTGATGGTCAGAAGAACGGCTACTATGTTCAGACAGTATTTACTGCCGATAGCGTTTTCCCTAAGGAACTTGAGCGTGTTCTCAAGATCACTGATGGTGTAATCCGTTATCTCATTGTTCGTGTCGGTGAGTAATCACTTCAGACAGGAAGGTAACAGTAAATGAACAAAGTAGAATTAGTCGGAAGACTTACCAAGGACCCGGAAGTAAAGCTTACATCCAACCAGACCCAGTTTTGCAACTTCACTATCGCTGTTGACAGACGTTTCAAGGATGCCAACGGTCAGAGACAGGCAGATTTCATCAACTGTGTTGCATGGCGTCAGACAGCCGTCTTTATCCAGAAGTATTTCCGTAAAGGTAACCGCATCGGTTTGGTAGGAAGCATTCAGACCAGAAGCTACGACGATCAGAATGGACAGAAGAAGTTCATCACTGAGGTAGTTGTCGACGAGGCAGAGTTCGTAGAATCTTCAGGTGCTGCATCCGGTGATGCTTATCGTCAGGAGCCCGTTGCTCCTACACAGTCCTTCAGCGCACCTGCTCCTATGGCAGATTCAGTAGCCGCAAGTGCTCCTACTGCACCCAACATGCAGATCGACGCACCTATGGGCGGTTTCGATGAAGGTCAGTCCGGTGAGCTTCCATTTGAGATTTAAAAAAGGAGTAGACTCAAAATGGCAGAGAACAGAGCACCCAGAGCCGGTGGTAGAGATTTTGCCGGCGGTATGAGGCAGAGAAGAACACGCAGGAAGGTTTGCAACTTCTGCGCTAATAAGGTTGAATCAATCGACTTTATGGATGATGTCACACTCAAGAAGTACATTTCCGAGAACGGAAAGATCCTTCCCAAGAGAATGACAGGCACATGCGCAATCCATCAGCGTGAGCTTACAACAGCTATCAAGCGTGCACGTCAGGTTGCTATCTTGCCCTACACGGTTCAGTAATCCGTTTTTGGGACAATAGCTGTCCTTAGTTAACACAAATCAGGTTAGCTAAGTTATAATTTAAAAAATGTATAACAATCGGGCCCTCCCGGAGCATATAATATGTTCTTAGGAGATAGCCCGATTGTTTTGTAAATCTAATATCCGGGTTATCGGCGGAGGTTGTTTTTATGAAGGTAATACTGCTTTCTGATGTCAAGAATGTCGGCAAAGCCAATGAGGTCGTTAATGTCAGCGACGGTTATGCAAGGAATTTCCTCTTTAAGAAGGGCCTTGCCAAGGAAGTTAACTCAGCAAATCTTAATGAAGTTAAGCTTCAGACCGGTGCTAAGGCCGAGCATGAGCGCAGGGCACTGATCGCAGCACAGGAGGCCAAGAAGGTCCTTGACGGCAAGGTCTTCAAGGTAGTTGCCAGAGGCGGAGCTGACGGCAGGCTTTACGGCGCTGTTACCGCACAGGATATCTCCGACAGCCTCAAGAAGGAAGGCTTTGATATCGACAAGAAGAAGGTCGTTATCTCCAACCCCATCAAGAACACCGGAATGTTCAAGACAAGAGTCAAGCTTCACCCCCAGGTATCAGCAGATATCAATGTTGAAGTAGTAACAGGTGCCTGAGAGGATTTGAGCTTTTTATGGCTGATGAGATGGACTATCTGAATAATCTGATCGATCAGGGCAATGACAGCAACTCTGAAGTTGATGTCGAGATGGGTCTTTTGGCGCTCTGCATGCGCAAAGACACTGCTATCCTGAAGACAGTTGAGAACAAGATCGATGAGAGTGACTTTACCGATGTGCGCAACCGCACGATCTACGGGGTCATTATCGACATGTTCCTTGATAATGCCCAGATAGACCGTATCACAGTCTTTTCAGAACTTGAGAGAAGGGGACTGGCTGATAAGGCCGGCGGCCAGAGATATGTTTACCGCGTAGGTGATACGACCGCCGTACAGTCCGCACTTCTCAGTTATATCGATGCGATCAGGGAGAGGAGCGACCGTTCCAAGCTCCTCAAGACTGTCGAAGATGTCAGGAAGAAGGCATTGGACGGCAGCATGCGCGCAACCGAGACGGCAGATTATGCCATCAGCAAGATCTCGGAATTAAGAGGTGCCGGAGAGAGCAAGGGCTTCGAAGGCATGGCAGATATCCTTAAGCTTACGATGAGTGAGATCACGTCCGAATTAAGAGATGACAACTCAGGCAAGATCAAGCTCGGTTTCCCTAAGCTCGATTCCATGCTCGGAGGCTTAAGACCGGGCTCCCTTAATATCCTTGCCGCACGACCCAGTATGGGTAAGTCGGCTCTTGCGATCAACATGGCCCAGAATGTAGCTGCGAACCAGAAGCCTGTTGCGATCTTCTCGCTCGAGATGAGTAAGTCTGAGATAGCTACGAGACTTATGTCTTCATTCATGAGCAAGCCTGTAAGCGAGATCATCTATTCCCGTAAGATGAGCGACAGTGACCGCAAGCAGATCGACAGGGCACTCGGATATCTGACCGAATATCCGATCTATATCGATGACAACTCCGATACCAACCCCGTCACCATGAAGTCTAAGCTCACCCAGCTTTTCGCAGATCCCAAGAAGGCTCCGAAGCTTGTAGTCATCGACTATCTGCAGCTCATGACGATGCCGGGAGGCGGCGGAAAATCACGTAACGAAGAAGTTACCGCCATTTCCAGATCTTTGAAGATACTGGCAAAGGATTTCAATATTCCGATCATTGCTCTTTCGCAGCTCTCCAGAGGCGCTGCACAGAGAGATGACCACACACCGCAGCTCTCAGACTTGAGAGACTCAGGTGCCATCGAGCAGGATGCCGATACAGTTATGTTCATCGATAGACCTGACTATTACAAGAAGAAGGAAGAAGAAGGCTCGGCTTCCGAAGACGGTTCGGAGAAGGTCGATTTCAAGGATAATTCCGAAGTTAAGCCTGCGTTTATATATCTTTCCAAGAACCGTCACGGCAAGACCGGCAGGGATTCCGTGTTCTGGATCCCAAAGAAGACGATGTTCAAGGAATATAACGAGAAAGATCCTGACGAAGATTCCGGCAGTCCTTATACCAGAACGGTTGACGGTGACGCCGCTTCCCAGAACTATAATTTCGAGAGCGTTACAGAGGATGAGGGTCCGATCCCGGAGCCCCCTATGCCCGGTAATGAGGATATCCCGCCTGAGAATGATGATTTCTTCGCACAGGCAAATGACAGTTTTCCGGACGGTTTTTAAAGCTTGAAAAAGGAAGAGACAGCAGAGATCTTAGACAAGGTCCTTGAATTTTCGCAAAGTAAAGGACTGTTTGACTGTGGCATTATCGTCGTCGGTCTGTCCGGAGGTCCCGATTCTGTCGCGTTGCTCCATATCCTTAAGGGTCTTAGGAACTGCTTTGATATCGATTGCGATATCTATGCCCTCCACTGCAATCACCATTTAAGGCCGGGCGTCTGTGACGAGGAAGCAGAGCTCGTAAGAGATCTTTGCCGTGAGAATAATGTTGAGCTCAAGATCCTGGATTTTGACTGCAGGGAATTTGCAAAGCTGAACCGTATTTCCGAAGAGACAGCCGGCAGGGTCTTAAGATATGAGGCTTTTGAGCAGTATGCCCAAGCTCTCGAAAAGGCGACGGGAAAGTCAGTCCGTATCGCCATTGCCCACCATAAAGACGATATCTCAGAGACAATGATGATGAATCTCTTCAGAGGTTCGGGCCTTGAAGGCCTTGTTAATCCGAAGCCTTTGGCAGGCAGGATAATCAGACCCCTCCTGTGTCTTAAGAAGAGTGAGCTTACAGATTATCTTGACACTCTGGGCGTGGGATATGCGGTCGATCAGACGAACCTTACGACAGAAGGTACGCGCAATACATGGCGCAATGATATCTTTCCGAAGATCGCTGAAGTCTACGGCGATCCTGCGGTTCCCCTTACGAGAACATATAAGCTCCTGGAGAGCGACCTCGATTATATAAGCAATGTCGTATCTGAGGCATATGATGCCTGCCGCAGCCTTATCATGGGATATCCTGTCCTTACGGTATCCGGTACAAGGGGCCTTCACAGAGCAGTCAAGTCCAGGGTTATCAGGAATCTGTGGCTTGAGACATTCGGAGAACTTACGGATTTTGAAGAGAGCAACCTTAATGATTGCTTCGGACTTATGGAAGGCGATATGGGTGGCGAGATGCTCCTGGATATGCCTTTCGGGCGCAAGGCATACAGATTCGGGGATATTTTCGCGTTCGGAACAGCGGATAAGATCAGGGATCTGGCATGCAAAATAGCGGAAGATATGGGCTTTATGACAGCAACCGGTCCTGTTGAGATAGGGCTAGAGGCTGAAAGTTGTGACGGAAATGCGACTAAAATCCCCAATTCTGCCTATATATTAAAAACAAGAATAATTGAGAACGCCCGCGAAGTGGAGTATAATAATCATTCGTGGTTTTGCCCTATTGAGGCGCTGGCCGGAGGGAAGATCACGCTCGGTAATATCGGGGGGACGGGCAGTGCCCTTCGGATGAAGAAAGCAGGTTCTAAAGGCAGCAAAGAGCTCAACCGCCTTATGACTGACCTTAAGATCCCGGAGTCTGCCAGAGCGCAGATACTCTTCGTGAAGAAGGACGGCGATATCCTGTGGTTGCCGGGATTCGGACACGGCTTAGGGTTTACGAATGCCGTGAGCTTTGAAAGATACACCGCATCAGGACAGGGCGGGGACAGATCCGGAGCCTTTGTCATGATAACGGTAGAAAGGCAGTAAAGTACTATGGCTATCAATACTGATCAGGTGTTAGTTTCTCATAGTGAGATCGAGCAGATGCTTGAGCGTTTGAGCAGCGAGATCAACCGCGACTACGGTGATGAACCCCTTGTGGTCGTCGGAATCCTTACCGGAGCATTCATCTTTACTGCTGACCTTGTAAGAAGACTTGAGATGCCTGTAATAGTTGATTTTATGCAGGTCTCATCTTATGTCGGAGAGTTCTCCACCGGAGAGCTCAAGATCAAGAAAGACATGTCTTACGACATCAAGGACATGAATGTCCTTATCGTTGAAGACATCGTCGATACGGGAAGGACTCTTGCACTCCTTAAGGAGCTGCTCCTTAAGAGACAGCCCAAGTCACTTAAGATCTGTACGGCTTTTGACAAGCCCAGCAGAAGAGTTATCGACCTTGTGCCTGATTATAACGGAATCACGGTTCCGGATGAATTTATCGTCGGATATGGTCTTGACCTTGACGGCAGATATAGAGATTTCGATGACATTAGGATCGTAAGAAAGGAATAAGAGAAAGTGTCAGATAAGAACGAAAAGAATAGCAAGCCGATAGGCGGAGGATTATTCTTCTATGTCATTATGATAGTTGTGCTCATTGCATTCTCAACTATCGTATTCGGCGGCAATTACGGACAGAAAGAAAAGAAGACCCTGTCAGACGTCATGGCGATCATTGACGATAAGGACAATGATGTAAGCTTAGTCGAGATCAAGGGAACAACGGTTGTCGTAACCTACAAAGATGCCCAGAACATCAATCAGCAGGTTACACAGGATGTTCCTTATGAGTTTGTTGACGATCTCGTCTTAAAGCTCGACAAAGCCAAGGCACAGGGAAAGATCGAGAATTATAACTACACAGAACCTTTTGACTGGTCCCTGATCGTCAATGTGGTCCTGTTCGCGGTATCCCTGATCGTTGTGGTCGTTCTCTTCATGAGCATTACAAGACAGAGCAGGGACGGCAACAGCGTTTTCAGCTTCGGTAATAACCGTGCGAGGATATCAGACCCCAACAAGGATAAGGTCAAATTCTCTGATGTTGCAGGTTCCGTCGAAGAGAAGGAAGAACTCCAGGAGATCGTTGACTTCCTGAAGAACCCTAAGAAGTATCAGCAGCTCGGAGCGAAGATCCCTAAGGGCGTTCTCCTTTACGGTGCACCGGGTACAGGTAAGACTTTGCTTGCAAGAGCCGTAGCAGGTGAGGCAGGCGTTAAGTTCTTCTATATCTCAGGTTCCGACTTCGTCGAAATGCTCGTCGGTGTCGGTGCTTCGCGTGTAAGATCACTCTTTGCCGATGCCAAGAAGGAAGCTCCTTCCGTAGTATTCATCGACGAGATCGATGCTGTCGGCCGTAAGAGAGGCGCAGGCCTTGGCGGCGGACAGGATGAGCGTGAGCAGACATTGAACCAGATCTTAGTTGAGATGGACGGCTTCGATGTTAACTCCAACGTAATCGTTATGGCAGCTACAAACCGTGTAGACGTTCTCGACCCCGCACTTCTCCGTCCGGGACGTTTCGACAGACGTATCATGGTCAATATGCCTGACGCTGATGAGCGTGAAGCTATCCTTAAGATCCATGCAAGAAAGAAGCCCCTTGCAAAGGACGTCGATCTCCACGAGGTTGCTCTTTCAACAGTAGGCTTTACGGGTGCCGATCTTGAGAACCTTCTTAACGAAGCAGCTCTCATGACAGCACGTCATAATAAAAAAGAGATCACGATGCAGGAGATCACTGATGCTACATTCAGAGTTCAGATGGGTCCCCAGAAGAATTCAAAGAAGCTCAGCGACAAGGTCAAGCGCCTAACTGCTTATCACGAAGCAGGCCACGCAGTCGTACTCCGTGCAACATCCGAATTCGAGAAGGTTGACCGTGTTACGATCATTCCTGCAGGCAGAGCAGGCGGTTTTACTGCTTATAAGCCGATCGAGGATACTGATTTCTATACAGAGAAGATGCTCCTTGATACCATCAAGATGTCTTTGGGCGGACGTGCCGCAGAAGAGGTCTTCCTTGGTGAAGTATCCACAGGCGCTTCCTCTGACCTCCAGCAGTGCAACAACATCGCAAAGAATATGATCAAGCGTTACGGTCTTTCCAAGAAGTTCCGCAACATGGTATTCGGCGATGAGAATGAGGAAGTCTTCCTCGGCTACTCTATGGGTCAGGTCCAGAGCTATTCCGATCAGACAGCAGCTGAGATCGATGAAGAGATCAAGAGCATAATCGATACATGCTATGCAGAGACAAAGAGGATCCTCATTGAGAAGAAGGCTGTCGTTGAAGGCCTTGCTACAAGACTTATTGATAAGCTTACGGTTGACGGTCCCGATTTCGAGAAGATCTATCTGGCTAACGGTGACTTGAGTGCTGTCTATCCTCAGGATTATTCAGGAATAGATCTTTCTTCTTCAATTGAAGCAGATGTTCCTGCTGCAGTTCCCGTTGCAGCACCTGTTGAGGAACCGGTAATTGAGCCTGTTTCTTCTGAACCGGACCACACAGTTGAGAAGCCTCATGCTACGGCTATCGATCCTGACGATTCCAACGATCCCGGTCCGTCAGACTGATCTGTTCAACAAACTAATAAAACAGGGTATCTCAGATTTTTCCGGGATACCTTTTTTATTTCTGCTATCATATTAAAGGAATTGCAGTGCATTGCTCTTTAGTCAGGACAATGATTTAGTGTAATTACAAAAAGCATAGGGATATTAAATGGAATTCATAGATGCAATTAAACAAGGCAGTCTTACGGATATTCGCAAATGTAAAAAGGCTGACCTGCATAATCACTTTGTGCTCGGTGGGAGCAGGCGCTATTTGAAAGAATATTCCGGAAGGAATATTCAACCGATCATAAAGCCGCTTCGTTCTATGGATGAAATGCATGCATGGAATGCCGCGAACATAGGTGACTTTTTTAACTCGTCTGAAGGCCGCAGAATGCTTATTAAAGCGGCTTTTGTTCAGGCAAGGGAAGACGGAGTAAGTATCCTGGAGATCGGTGAGGATGTCTGGGGACTTAATGTATTTTTTGGCGGCGACATAGAAGAACTTGTGGGTGCTTTCGAAAAGGCACACAGTGAGATTGCACCGGAGACAGAACTGAGGCTGCAGATAGGAATGTCCAGGCATTGTGACATTGCATATCTGGAAGAATGCCTGTCCCATTTCTGGGGATGCAAGGCTTTTTATTCAATTGATCTGTATGGAGATGAACTTGCGCAGCCGATAGAAAACTTCAAATCCATCTACAGGCGTGCAAAAGCAGAGGGGCTCAGGCTAAAGGCACATGTCGGTGAGTGGGGAACAGCTGAGGATGTGCGCTTCGCCGTAGAATGCCTGGAGCTTGATGAGGTACAGCATGGCATAGCAGCTGCAGAAGATCCGTCTGTGATCAGATTCCTTGCGGATAATCACATCAGGCTGAACATTACTCCTTCCAGTAATTATCTTCTTGGCAGAGTAGCGGAGTTGAAAACTCATCCGATCGCAAAGCTTTACAGGAACGGTGTTGATGTAACTATCGGCTCTGATGATGTGCTGATCTTTGATTCTGATGTTTCCAAGGAATATCTGCGGCTTTATCAATGCGGCTGCCTGAATGCGGAAGAACTTGATGATATACGTATTAACGGACTGAGAACAATTTAAGGACCAAGTTTCTGAGCAAGAAATGAACCCCGGAAGTTTTTATCAGACTTCCGGGGTTCATTTGTGATCATACTGTTTTCGAATTATCTTACTTCGAATTGATATTCTCGAATGTAAGCTTGAACTTCTCGTTGTGGTCGATAGCCCAGTCGACTGCCCATTCGGATTCGAAGAGAACTACCGGTTCGTCGTCTCTGTCCAGAACGAGGAGTGAAGTGGAAGTGAGGGTCATCTCCTTAGGATCGAATCCCTCAATTTCGGACTTGGCCCAGCGTGCAAGACGGTAGGGCAGGGCTGTTCTTACGATATCTACGTTATATTCGGATTTAAGTCTGTATTCGAGAACGTCGAACTGGAGGATACCGACAACGCCCATAACATAAGTCTCTGTACCAATGTTCGGCTGCTTGTAGAGCTGTACTGCGCCTTCCTGTGAGAGCTGCTCGATACCCTTTAAGAACTGCTTGCGCTTCATTGAATCCTTAGGCTCAACACGCGCGAAGTTCTCCGGTGCGAATACCGGGATAGGATCAAATTCGAATTTCCTGTTAGTGGATATGATCGTATCGCCGATCCTGAAGTTGCCGGGATCGAAGATGCCGATGATGTCACCTGCATAAGCTTCTTCTGTGATGGCTCTGTCCTGAGCCATGAACTGCTGGGGCTGTGCAAGTGTGATCTTCTTGCCTGTGCGCATGAGGTTAACTGTCATGTTCTTCTCATACTGGCCGGAGCAGATACGGATAAATGCCATACGGTCTCTGTGGGAAGGGTCCATGTTTGCCTGGATCTTAAATACGAAGCCGGAGAACATCGGATCTTCAGGCTCAACTGTGCCGTCAGTCGTATGGTGGGGAGCAGGTCCGGGGCTCATCTTAAGGAAGTGCTGTAAGAAGGGCTCTACGCCGAAGTTGGTGATAGCCGAACCGAAGAATACGGGTGTTAACTCACCCTTTAAGACCTTGTCCATGTCGAGCTCGTCGCCTGCCATGTCCAAAAGTTCAATGTCATTTCGAAGTGTCTCAAGGTGGCCTGTCATGAGCATCTCATCAAGCTTCGGATCGTCGATGCCAGATACGCTCTGTGTAACCATGGACGCACCGTGGTCATTGTTCTCGCGGTCGAAGAGAAGAACGTTGCGGGAAGCTCTCTCGTAAACGCCTTCGAAATCGCCGTCTGTGCCGATAGGCCAGTTGATGGGGACGGATCTGATGCCCAATACCTTTTCGAGCTCGTCCATGAGGTCGAAAGGATTCTTGGCGGCACGGTCCATCTTATTGATGAATGTGAAGATCGGGATGCCTCTTCTGCGGCAAACCTGGAAAAGCTTTATCGTCTGTGTCTCGACACCCTTCGCACCGTCAAGGACCATTACCGCAGAGTCAGCTGCGCAGAGGGTCCTGTACGTGTCCTCTGAGAAGTCCTGGTGGCCGGGGGTATCAAGGATATTGATGTGGCAGCCGTCGTATTCGAACTGCATTACTGATGAGGTTACTGAGATACCACGCTTCTTCTCGATCTCCATCCAGTCTGAAGTAGCGTGGCGTGCAGCCTTACGCGCTTTGACAGATCCTGCCTGATGGATGGCTCCTCCGTAAAGGAGAAGTTTCTCTGTAATTGTGGTCTTACCTGCGTCCGGGTGCGAGATGATCGCAAAGGTCCGGCGTCTTTTAATTTCGTCAACTGAATTCATTTTGACCTCAAGAAATGTATAATAGCCTAATAGAGACAAGTAATTATATATAAGAAAGAAGGGAATTACAAATAATGAGACGTGGCGGTGGCGTTCTAATGCATATCAGCTCACTTCCCGGTCCTTTTGGCACGGGCGTGATCGGACAGGAGGCAATAGACTTCGCGAAGCAGTTGGCTTCCCAGGGCATGAAGTACTGGCAGGTTCTGCCGTTTTCCTACCCCGGCATGGGCAATTCTCCTTATCAGAGTTTCTCGGCTTTTGCCGGCAACTGGCTCTTTATCGACCCCAGAAGGCTCGAAAAGCGCGGCCTTCTGACACCTGCAGAAGTTCAGCAGGCAGAATATACCCAAAATAAGTGGAGAATAGATTACGATTTCTTAAGGACCAACAGGGATGAACTCTTAAGAAAGGCTTTCGAGCGTGCTGATAATGATCTTCTCGCCAAGGCTGACAAGTTCATCAAGGACAACAAGTGGGTCCAGGATGTCGCAGCTTACCAGACCGTGAAGGATGCCGACTTCGGCAAGCCCTGGTGGGAATGGTCTGATGTAAACTTGAGAAACTACGAGAAGTCCGCCGTTGCAGGACTTAAGAATAACCCCAACTACAGATATCACGGCTTTGTTCAGTACCTGTTCTTCGACGAATGGGCACAGGTCAAGAAGGAGATCAACGCTCTCGGAATCTCCATAATCGGCGATATCCCGTTCTATGTATCGGGAGATTCGGCTGACGTATGGGCGAGCAGGGATCTTTTCAAAATGGCAACTGCATCAGGAGTCAACAAGGTCTTAAAAGACTACGAGAAGGCTCTGGACAAGTATAAGAAGGCTGTCGAGAAAGGCGAGACCACGACTAAGGACGGCGAACCTTTGAAGGAACCCAGAAAGCCGAAGCCGGAAGCGCTTGTTTTCGAGAGCGTCGCAGGAGTCCCTCCGGATTATTTCTGCGCTGACGGCCAGCTCTGGGGCAATCCTATCTACGACTGGAAGAAGATGAAGGCTGACCACTATGCATGGTGGATGAGCAGGCTTGAGGACAACTTTAAGCTCTTTGACTATTTGAGGATCGACCACTTCCGCGCATTCTCTTCTTACTGCGAGATCGAGGCAAATGCCGAGACAGCAAGAGACGGCAAGTGGATCCCGGGTCCGGGCCTTGATTTCTTCGAGGAATACGACAAGAAGTTCAAAGATAGGTCAAGACTCATCGCCGAGGATCTTGGCGAAGTAACACCTGATCTTGCAGAGTTCATGGGCAAGGTTGGAATTCCCGGAATGAGAGTCATGGAATTCGCATTCTATCCGGGCGACAACAGTTCGTTCCTGCCGCATAACTTCGATAATAACTGCGTTGCTTACACCGGAACGCACGACAATAACACGCTTTTGGGCTGGCTTTGGGACAGCCCGGAGGAAGTGCGCAAGTGCTGCCTTGAGTACTGCGGCTTCACAGGCGATAACTGGGGGGACGGCGGCAGCCGCAGCGGTTCATGCAGGGCGATAATCAAGACTCTCTGGATGAGCCATGCTGACGTAGCGATAATCCCTGTCCAGGATATGTTGGGATACGGCGGAGATACCAGAATGAATATCCCCGGAACCCCTACGGGCAACTGGATGGTAAGGTTCACGAAGGAAGACTTTGATTCCATTGATAACGAGTGGTACAGGAATCTTAACAGGATCTATTTCAGATAAGGAGATTCGTATGAAGTATATTCTTTGCATCGATCAGGGAACCACATCCACAAAGGCATTTCTCTTAGATGAGGAGGGTAATCTGTCACAGGGCACACACGTACCCTTCAAGCAGTACTATCCGCAGCCCGGGTGGGTAAGCCACGATGCAGAGGAGATATATGTTTCAGTCCTTAAGGCGATCGCCATGATCCTCAAAGAGCACCCTGAGGCAAAGGGTAATATCGCCTGCATGGGCATTACCAACCAGCGTGAGACGACAGTTGCTTTCTCACATACCGGCAAGCCTTTGGATCAGGCCATCGTATGGCAGTGCAGAAGGACTTCCGATATCTGCAGACGCCCTGTGATAAGGGATCAGGGCAGAAGGATCACTGAGATCACGGGCCTTAAGATTGACCCTTATTTTTCTGCTACGAAGATGCTCTGGTTCATGGAGAGCATCAGGAGCCTAAGAGAGCGCTGCGCTACGGGCGAAGCACATCTTTCCACGATCGACGGATTCCTTGTTTACAGGCTTACTGACGGCGCTTCCTACGCATCGGATTATTCGAACTGCTCGAGGACCATGCTTTTCGATATCGCGAAAAAGGAATACGACCAGGAACTCTTAGAACTTTTCGGCATACCTCAGAGAGCCCTTGCAAAGCCTTTAGAATCCTGCGCTGATTACGGAGAGGTCGACATTAAGGCAGACTACCTTCAGAGCAATGGTTTTGACAGTGATGAGATCGAAGATCTCCTTTCGATAAACGGCGTTCATATCACGGGTGTCTTAGGCGACCAGCCGGCTGCGCTTTTAGGCCAGAACGCAATAAATAAAGGCGATTCCAAGACCACATACGGTACGGGAAGCTTCACTCTGATGAACCTCGGCACGGAGCCTGTTTTCTCCAAGAACGGACTTCTTACATCCTGCGCCTGGTCTATCAAGGGCGTCACAAATTATGCTCTTGAAGGAAGCATATTCCAGGCAGGTTCTGTTATCAGCTGGCTTAAGGACGAACTTCAGTTTATTAATAACCCTGCCGAGTGCGACGATATCTGCAATTCGATCGAAGATGCCGGCGGAGTCTATCTTGTTCCTGCATTTACGGGATTGGGAGCTCCTTATTGGAAGCCTGATGCGAGAGGCATCTTAACAGGTCTTACAAGAGGCACCGGAAGAGCGCAGATCGTAAGGGCGGGCGTTGAATCCATCGCATATCAGGTAACGGAACTCGTAAACCTCATGACTGACGATACAGGCATAAAGGCAGGTACGATGAAGGTCGACGGCGGCGTCTGCGCAAGCTCGTTCCTGATGCAGCTCCAGTCTGACCTCCTGGGCGTTAAGATCACGAGAGCTTTAAGCGATGAGATGACCGCAATGGGCGCGGGACTTGCAGCCGGAATCGAGGAGGGTATATTTGAATCCATCGAAGCTACAAGCAAGTTCTATCAGGCGGGCGCATCCTATGAACCGAAGATGTCCGCATATGAAGTATCCGAGAAGATGGAGGGTTACCGTTCTGCCGTAAGAGCAACGCTTCTTTCAGGCAACGACTGATCTAATGGTTCAGGTATATATAGTTTTCTTCAAGATATTCGTGTTCCTGGCTTTGGGCTTTGTCCTAAACAAGACCAAGGTCATTGAAAGCCAGGCAGAGAAGGCATTATCGAAGATCCTGCTTACGGCTGTCCTGCCGTTCATGATCTTAAATTCAAGCCAACATACTTATTCGACCGAAGCAGTAAACGGCATGGTCACATGCGCCGCTTTCGGCATCGGTTATTATGCTCTGACGCTCATAGTCATGAGACTCTCGCTTAAGAAGGCCAAGATGACTGAAGACGAGCGCAGGATAATGGTTACCTGCACTGCCTTTGCAAACACGGGATTTGTAGGCTTCCCTCTGATGGAAGCTTTATTCGGAAATTACGGACTGCTTCTCGCGGCAGTATATAATCTCTGCTACAACCTGTTCTTCTATACTTACGCAGTCTATCTTTTCTCAAGAAAGCCGAAGTTCAGGCTCCTTGAGATCTTCAAGAACCCCGTGTCAGTTGCATCGATCCTTGCCATTGTCCTCTTCGTTATCCCGTGGAGAATGCCCCCGTTCTTAAGTGAGACTTTTAAGCTCATCGGCGACATGACCGTGCCGATGTCCATGATGGTAATGGGATCGATGCTTGCGGGCGTTAAGATAAAGAAACTCGTTACGGATAAGAAGGCATATATCGTATCGGCGTTAAGACTGATCGTGCTTCCGGCAGTTGTCATGGGCGTGATAATAGCTTTTTCGTTGTTTTTGCCGATGGAATCTGACACCAAGAGCGTTATCGTCCTGATGTGTGCTTTGCCATGCGGCTCAATGAATGTAATATATTCCGAGAATCACGATGTCGCACCGCATTTTTGTGCACGCACGGTATCTTTGTCGATGATATTCATGCTCGTGACCCTCATGTTCTGGGCGTGGGCAGTTAAGGCAGTATTCTGATATAAGAGGTATGGGAAATGAGTGAGAATTCAGGAAAGATCGAGAGGATCGAGAACGAGAGATTAGTTGAACTCTTGGGATCGATAAGACAGGACAGTTCCGAAGAGAACATGATCGCCGTGCTCAAAGAGGCGGCGGTATCGAAATTCCTGGTCCCCGTTGACGGCAGTGAAGGCAGCTACAGCTTCCATGCGGTAAGTGATTCCAAGGGACTTAAATACATGGTCGTATATTGCGATTCAGACAGTTTTGAAGTTGCTTTCGAAAATAAGAAGGAACCGCAAAACGGTGTTATCGCAGGCTTTGCGGACCTTATCGATGTCGTAATGGCACCGAAGATGGGCCTTTCCGGTTTTGTCATCAATCCCGGTTCGGAGGAAGTCCTTTTCGGTAAGGACATGCTCAAGATGATCGCGGCCCAGATGGGGATCGGAGGAGACGGAACTGCCAAGGTCGGAGAACCGGACAAGTATCCGCCGGAACTTAAGAAAGCCCTTACAGGTTATCTTCAGATCGAGCCCACGGTATCCCGTATCTGGGTAAGACTCATGAAAGAGAACGGCACTGACCGCCTTATCTGGCTTATCGTCTGTGATGCCGAAGGAGAGGGCGAACCCTTGAAATATACTCTCGAGAACTTAAGAAAGTATTGCCTTCCTTATCTCGACAATATGGATGCGATGGTCGTATCAAGCAATGAAGACTTCGCAAAGCAGGTTATAGAGGGCGTAAAGCCTTTTGCTGCAAGGGATGACGGCTGAAGATGCATAAGGGCAAGACAGGACTTATAGTTTTGACCATATTAGCGGCAATGTTCTTTCTGTTTGTCGCCATTCTTTTCGGGTCGAGCACAAAAAGACAGGATAGTATCGACAGAAGAGAAGCAATCAATGCCAGGCTGGATATCATTGCCCAAACAGACCTTGCGATCTATTGGATAGGGGAGGTGCCTCCGGAATTTGAGCACCTGATGCCCGTGATCAAGGTGATCCCGCCTGAGCAGGCTTCTGAAGAGACACTTCCGATAAAGGTTTTCCAGTACCAAGTGACAGAATACGATCCTGAAGGAAACTTCGTAAGCGAAGAGCATCCTAGGGAGTATTCGGATCATATGCTGATCGTTATCACCGGGAATCCCGTTATCTCTGATCCCGGCAAGGAAGCGCTCCGCGATTCCATAACCAAGAACGGAGTTCCTGTGATCGCCATAGGCAACGATGCGGCAGATTTTCTGGACGCGCTGCTCATGCACAGAAGGTACAAGGAAGGACCCGGCAGTTCTTTGTATTACTGTCTTGGAAAAGGATATAAGGAAAACCCGATCCCGGAGGAAAAAGTTATTGCCGGAGGTATTGATCTGGCCGAAGCCATGCCTGACATAATAGACTTGGGAAACGCTGATTACGTACCCCAATAATGTGCAAACAGAACCATTTTTGAGTTTGACACCTTATTGTAATAATTATAATATATGAGGGTGTTTATATCCTTCCAGGAGGTGGTTCATATCCGCGCGTTAGAACAAAGGATCCTTACCGAAGGCCGGGTGCTTCCGGGGGAAGTCCTCAAAGTAGGAAGTTTCCTGAACCAGCAGATCGACACTAAGCTCCTTAAGGAAATGGGTGACGAGGTCGCCAGACTTTTTTCACAGAGTAATGTAACAAAGGTTCTGACCATTGAGTCTTCGGGCATTGCGCTCGCATATGCCGCTGCAGTCTCTTTGGGCGTTCCAATGGTCTTTGCCAAGAAGCATAAGAGCAGCAATCTGGCAGGCAGCATCCTCACATCCAAGGTTTTCTCTTATACCCACCAGCAGACATACGACATCATGGTATCGGCAGATTACATCAATTCCGGTGACAATATCCTCATCGTTGATGACTTCCTTGCCATGGGCAATGCGCTTAACGGCTTGATCGATATCGTCGGTCAGGCAGGCGCTTCTCTTGCAGGCTGCGCCATAGCGATCGAGAAGGGCTTCCAGGGCGGCGGTGATGCTTTGAGGGCAAAGGGCATAAGGGTCGAGTCACTGGCCATAATCGAAAAGATGACCGATGACTCATTGGAGTTCAGGCCTTGAATAAAGCCCGGACACTATTATCTTGATATGCATTTATTTGGCATATAACAATTAAGAACGGGAGGCAGTTTATGAAAAAACTCATTTCGATGTTGGTAACTGCTGCACTTGCAGTTACTTCAGTCTTCGCAATTGCCGGCTGTAATTCAGCTAACGGCGGCAATGGCAGTAACGGCGGAGACAAGGCATCAAACTTCAAGGTTGGTGCTATCTACATTAACAGCCAGAATGACACATCAGGTTACACCTATGCGCACCATCATGGTATTACCGAAGGTATGAAGAAGATCGGTCTTGATCCTGCCAAGGATCTTTACATCGTAGACAACGTACCTGAGGATGACGAGAAGGTTAAGCAGGCAATCGACCAGCTCGCAGGTAACGGATGCAACATCATCTTCGGTATCAGCTTCGGTTACATCAATGCTTTCGAAGCAAAGGCCAAGGAATATCCGGATATCATCTTCTCTCACGCAACCGGTTATCTTTCAAACGATAAGAACTTCAACAACTATTTCGGAAGGATCTATCAGGCCCGTTATCTTGCAGGTATCGCAGCAGGATATAAGTCCCTCGAATTGAAGAACAACAACATCGGTTACGTATCTGCATGGGGTACTGAATATGCTGAGACATGTTCCGGCATCAATGCGTTCGCTTTGGGATGCATGGCAGTTAACCCTGATGCAAAGGTAAACGTTTATGAGATCTCCACATGGGGTGACCAGCAGCTCGAGAGACAGGCAGCCGAGACATTGATCGACACATACGGATGCTGCGTTATCGCTCAGCACTGCGACTCCGCTCAGCCTCAGATCGTTGCTAACGAGAAGGGCGTATTCGGATGCGGATACAACTCAGACATGTCTGCTGAAGCTCCTAAGGCTCACCTCACAGCTCCTGTATGGAACTGGGATGTTTACTATGCAACAGCTATGAAGGCTGCTATGGAAGATCCGGCAAACTTCATGACAAAGGTTGGCAACTACTATGAAGGTCTCAAGGCCGGTTTTGTTGATGTATCACCTCTTACTGCTAACTGCACAGCTGAGACAAAGGAAGCTATCGATCTTGCTAAGGATCTCATGACTTCCGGCGAGTGGGATGTATTCTCCGGCGTTAAGCTCTCATTCTCCGGCGCAGCCGGTTCTGTTGGAGTTGCTAAGACAGATGCTGCCCTCAAGACAAATGAAGGCGCAGAGATCGTAGCAGCAGGCGGCCCTTCTGTTGAAGACGGAGTTATCCAGGGCTCAATGAACTACTACGTTGAAGGCGTTACTCAGGTTAACTGATAACTGAATTTTTAGATCTGAAGAGGTGTTTTATGGAATATGCCATAGAGCTAAAGGGAATAACTAAAAGCTTCGGCCCTGTGGCGGCCAATAAAAACATCAATCTGTCTCTTGCCAAGGGCGAGATACTTGCTTTGCTTGGCGAGAACGGATCAGGAAAGACTACACTTATGAACATGCTGTCGGGCATCTATATGCCCGACAGCGGTTCTATTTTTATCGACGGGAAAAAGGTGTCCATTAACTCACCTGAAGATTCCGGCAAACTGGGAATAGGAATGGTACACCAGCACTTTAAGCTGGTCGAGCGTTTTACGGCGCTCGAAAATATCCGTATCGGAATGAGGGATGCTGGACGGTTTATGCACGGCGCAGACGTCCGTAAAAAGATAGAAGATACAGCCGCAAAGTTCGGCTTTGAAATAGATCTGGACAAGGTTGTCTCCAATATGGCTGTCTCGGAAAAACAGACACTGGAGATCCTTAAAGTCCTTTGCTACGGCGCGAAAATAATCATCCTCGATGAGCCTACGGCAGTCCTTACGGTTCAGGAGATAGACCGTCTTTTCGATGTCCTCAGAAAGATGAGGGAAGAAGGACATTCGATAATAATCATTACCCACAAACTGAACGAGGTAATGGCGATATCCGACAGAGTCGCAGTATTAAGACACGGCGAATACATCGATACTGTCGTTACGAAGGAAACAAATGAGAAAGCACTTACTGAGCTTATGGTGGGACGCAAGATCGAGCTTAATATCGACCGTCCCGTCATGGAAAAGACGCATCCTCTCCTTGAGATAAGAGACCTGACGATCAAGAATGACGAGGGCGCTGTCGCAATAGACCACATCAATTTCTACATAAGAGGCGGAGAGATGCTCGGTGTTGCGGGTATCGCGGGTTCCGGCCAGAAGGAGCTCTGCGAAGCGATCGCGGGACTTCGTAAGATCGAAGAAGGACAGATGATCCATGAAGGCGAGAGCATCGTCGGAATGTCTCCTAAGAAGATCTTGGAGCACGGGATCTCGATGAGCTTTATCCCTGAGGACCGTCTGGGCATGGGCCTTGCGCCTTCGCTTTCGATAACGGATAACATGATCCTCAAAAACTACAACGAATCGAAGGGCATCTTTGTTGACCGCAAGACGGCAAGGGAAGAGGCACAGAAGGTCATAGACAGACTTGAAGTCGTTACCCCCTCCACAGAGACTCCGGTAAGAAGGCTCTCGGGCGGCAACGTTCAGAAAGTGCTTCTCGGACGCGAGATAAAATCAGGCCCTAACGTACTTATCACCGCATATCCCGTAAGAGGTCTTGATATCAATTCTTCTTACACGATATACAACATCTTGAACGAACAGAAGAAAAAGGGCGTCGGCATCTTATTTGTCGGCGAGGACCTGGATGTCATGCTCGCTCTGTGCGATAAGATCATGGTCATCTGCCACGGCAGACTTCAGGGTGTCGTTAACAGCAATCACACGACCAAAGAGGAGTTAGGTCTTATGATGACAGGTACGATCAATATCGTAAACAAGGACGGCAAGACCGACGGTATTGCAAAGGATTCAGCTTTTACGGATGAGGAGGGCAAAGCCTAATGAGAAGATATCATCTGGTAAGAAGAGCTGATTCCAGGATCGGCAGAACGATAGCCTTCTATGCGGTAGGAATACTCGTATCGCTCCTTATCGGTGCGGTGATCCTTTTCGCGCTCGGGATAAATCCTCTTGATTACTACGGAAAGATGTTCACGATAGGACTTGTCGGCAACAGATACGGCTATAAGAGCATCGAAGGTTTCCTTAAGATCTTTGTACCGCTCCTTATCACGTCTCTTGCGCTGAGCCTCTCATTCAAGATGCGCTTCTGGAATATCGGAGGCGAGGGCGAATTTCTCATAGGTGCGATCACCGCTTCGGTCATTGCGTTCAACAGCGAGGGAATGCCTAATTTCGTAACGGTGCTCCTCATGTGCCTTGCGGCAATGATATCGAGCGGAATAATCGGTATCGCGATAGCTGCCCTGAAGGTCAGGTTCAATACAAATGAGACTCTCATGACGCTCATGATCAACTACATCATGCTCTACGTCATAAGATATATCGGTGAGACAAAAGCTGACTGGAACTTCTTCTTGAGGGAGGATTCGGAGAGGCCTAAGTTCGGCACATTCCCTGATTCCGCAGTCATGACCGGAATCCCGATCGGACAGTTCAAGCTCCTCTGGTCCGTGATCATCGCAGTCGCTCTTACCGTGATCGTTTACATCTATCTCAAATACACAAAGCAGGGTTATGAGATCTCTGTTGTCGGTGACAGCAGCGCTACGGCAAAATATGCCGGAATGAGCGTAGGAAAGATCGTTTTAAGAACGATGTTCATCTCCTCTGCAATGATCGGTCTTGCGGCAGCGCTTACTGTATCGGCTTCAGGTACGATATCTGATACGGTTACAAATAACGTAGGATGGACGGGAATCATCGTCGCATGGCTTTCAAAGCTCAGCGTTCCGGCGGTGTTCATTACTTCGATCCTCATATCCGTCCTGCAGTACGGCTGTCAGGCAGCGGCAACACAGTATCCTGCGATCGACATCAACTATGCTGACCTTCTGCAGGGACTGATCCTTTTCTCTGTCCTTGTCGCAGACTTCGCCGCAAACTTTAAGATCGTAAAGAAGGAGGAAGCAAAGAATGCTTGAAGTACTCACGTTGTTCCTCTTTAACATAATCGTTTACAACATCCCGCTCCTTTACGGTACGACCGGCGAGATCATGATAGAGAAGTCCGGCTCTCTCAACTTAGGCGTAGAGGGTACGATGGCCATAGGCGCTGTTGCAGGATACCTGGCAGGTGTCAAAGCCGACAATCTCTTTGTCGCTGTTCTCGTAAGCTTCATCGCATCAGGTCTTGTAGGTCTTCTGTTCTCGTTCCTGACTGTTACTTTGCAGGCTAACCAGAACGTTACGGGACTTACGATCACCACGTTCGGCGTTGCATTCTATTACTTCATCGGCAACGCTCTTGCAAACAGTGACGGCGGCTGGCCGAGAATGAACGGCACAAAGCTTGCAGAACAGGCTCAGGCTTTAAATATACCGTTCTTATCGAAGATCCCTTTCTTTGGCGAAGCCATTTTCTCACACGGCATCCTTGTTTATCTCGGCGTCATCATCGCAGTGCTCATGTGGCTCTATTTCAATAAGACCGTACCGGGCTTAAAGCTCAGAGCAATAGGTGAGAACCCTGCCGCAGCAGACTCTCTCGGTGTCAACGTCACGTTCTACAAGTATGCGCACATCATCGCAGGTTCAGGCATCATGGGAATCGGCGGACTTTATATGGGACTTAACATGGGCGGTACTTTCGAAGGATCCAACTGCTGGATCAACGGTTACGGATGGATTTCTATAGCGCTCGTTATTTTCGCGAACTGGAGCCCTGCAAAAGCATTGCTCGGAACACTCGTATTCGGATTCTTCAACACGCTCCGCGTACAGAATGCCGCTCTCGCTTATGCATTCCCCGATGCACTTGGCTGGCTAACCAAGATCCCGTCACACTTCTTCTCGGCACTGCCGTTCATCATAACGCTCATCGTCCTCATCGCAAGCTCGCTCTCTTCAAAGAAAAAGAGCGGCGAACCCCAGGCGATCGGACGCAACTACTACCGTGAAGACAGATAAGGAGAAATATGTATAACACAAGAAAGATAACAGACACTCTGACATGGGTCGGTGCGATCGACAGGAAAGTTTCCAAGTTCGAGAATATCTATAAGCTTAATTCCGGAATGAATTACAATTCGTATTTTCTGGATTGCGGAGCAACCGTGTTGATCGATACGGTCGAGAAAGATTTCGGCGATCTCTTCATAGAGAATATCGAGCACTGCCTCTCGGGCCGAACTCTCGACTACGTGATAATCCATCATATGGAGCCTGACCATTCGGCAACGCTTGCGCTTGTTTTGGATAAGTATTCCGAAGCAAAGATCATCGTAAACGCGAAGACCCTCCAGTTCATATCGCAGTTCTTCCCGGGCAGGGATTATTCTGCAAGAGCGGTCGTCGTAAAGGACGGCGATGAGACCGATCTCGGAACACACAAGTTCAAGTTCGTCTTTGCTCCCATGGTTCACTGGCCTGAGGTAATGATGAGCTTCGATGAGACTGACGGAATACTCTTCTCCGCCGATGCATTCGGAAGCTACGGTGCGATCAACGGTTCGATCTTTGCAGATGACAAGGATTTCGATTCCGAGCTTAAGGCTGAGGCACGCCGCTATTACACGAACATCGTCGGCAAATATGGAATGCAGACTGTAGCAGCGATCAACAAGGTATCAGGTCTTGATATAAAGATGATATGCCCTCTGCATTCATACGTATGGCGCGAAAACACCGGCAGTATAATAGGATGCTACAAGACATGGGGCACTTACACTCCTGAGGAAAAGGGCGTATTCATTCTCGCGAGTTCCATCTACGGACATACCGCAAATGCAGCAGAAGTGCTCATGACAGAGCTTGATAACAGAGGCATCAAGTCATGTATCCTCGATGCTTCTGCAGCCGATATATCCGATATCATTGCCATGGCATTTAAGTACAGCCACATAGTTATCGCATCGCCGACATATAATAACGGTATCTATCCGCCTGTAGAGCATGCGGTCAGGGAACTTGCCTCCCACGGGTTGACGGGAAGAAGCTTCTCTGTTATAGAAAATGGTACATGGGCTCCTGTGAGCGCAAAGGGAATAACGGCTGTCATCGAAGGGCTTAAGAACTGCAGAATGACAGGCCGGACGGTAACATTAAAGTCGTCAGGAAGCGATGCTTCGGTACAGGCTCTTTCAGAACTTGCCGAAGCCATCAGGGAAGATATGGATAACAATTAATGGATTAAGTGAGGTAGAAAAATGCATTGTCCGAATTGTGGAAAAGAACTTAAGGATCTTCAGAAGTTTTGCGGCGGATGCGGAAGCGATGTCTCATCTTTATGGCAGCAGGCAGCTCCCGTAGCTGCAGCACCTGCACCTGCTCCGGCACCTGCACCTGCACCGGCTCCTGTATCTGCAGCACCTGCTCCGGCACCCGCACCAGCACCCGCGCCGGCTCCCGTACAGACGGAGTCCGCATTCGGTCCTATCGGAACACCTATGCCGGAGACACCTGCCCCCGTTGCACAGAGTGCCGGCGGCAATGAGCCTCCGAAGAAGAAAAAGAGCAAGGTTGGACTTATCATCGGTCTTTCAGCTGCAGGTGTTGTTCTTCTTGTCGGAATCATCGTAGGTATAGTTTTCGCTGTCAGAAGCGCAATACCTGAACCTACGCATACAAAGAAGACTACAGAAACAGAGACGGAAGTTACTGATGTCGTAAATGATATGCCCAAGAGGACGATCATGGTCTATGCGATCGGTACTGACCTTGAATCCAAGGGCGCAAACCTTTCTGCCGATGTAAAGGAAATGCTCGCGGCAACACCCAGCAAGGACGTTAATATCGTTCTTCAGACAGGCGGCTGCAAGGACTTCCAGAATTCATATATGAAGGACGGTTCATGCCAGAGATTCGTTATCAAGAACGGCAATATCAATGAGCTTGCCGACCTTGGCGATGTCAGCATGGTAGAGCAGCAGTCTTTGCAGGATTTCATCAAGTTCGCGAAAGAGAACTATCCTGCCGAGAATTATATCCTCGTTATGTGGGATCACGGCGGCGGAGTTCCGTTGGGATTCGGCCAGGACGAGCTTCATGACGGCAAGCTCACCGAGATCGAGATCGCAGAAGCCATAAGAGGCGCTGATATCCAGTATGAGTCGATCATCTTCAACGCATGCCTTATGGGCTCTTTGGAAGTTGCAAAGGCACTTGATCCTTATACAGAGTACATCGTTGCTGCCGAGAGCCCTACATGGGGAAGCGCATATTATGATGTAGGCATCAACTACACGAACTTCCTTAATTTCATCTGCAAGGATGATTTCACCGGTTCTGCCAAAGATTACAGTGAGTTCATTGTAAGAGATTACATGAAGAATATCGAAGCAACGCAGAATGCCACAGGTTACTACGGAATCGATACATGTATGTCTGCTATCGATACTGACAACATAAATGAAGTTCTTGAAGCTTATGAGAAGTTCATCGCTGTATTGGACAAGAGAGTATCCGAAGGCAACGGTTATGCCGAATATGTTCAGCTCAGAGAACAGTGCGGTTCTTTCGAATCCACTGACTCTGTTGACCTTACGACACTTGCAAGCAAGTACATCAACTGCGGAGACAAGGACATCGAAGGTGCTGCCAGCAAGCTGATCAATGAGGTCGGCAACTGCGTATTTACCGAGAGCAACAACTCTTATACATATGCTCACGGCATGACGACATATTCACCTTATCTCTATCCCCAGTATTACGATGAGGCGAGAGTTACTTTCAAGACATTGGGTTATCACGATTCAACCATCGTCTTCTACGATAAGTTCGTAAGTAAGGAACTTTATATCCTTAACATGACTGACTCTGCAGGCGACTGGTATATCAAGCCGGCAGATGCAGGCAACATCAAGTCAGGCAACGTCTATGACATTTCCAACAACGTCGTAAGCATGGGAGGATACGAAGCTATCCAGCTCAATGATGAGGACTGGAAGATCATACGTGAAGTCAAGGTTACGCTTGCTTATATCTTCCCTAATGATAAGAGCAAGATCTATTACCTCGGATCTGACTATCAGTATGATGTTGACGAGAACAATTACATCATTCTCGAGAACCCGACAAAGTGGGTATATTTCGATGATTTCGGATTTGTCACATGCGAGTGCCTCAAGTATGAGGAAGCTGATGACGGTTCATGGAAGAAATATCTCGGTGCCGAAGCCTTGATCAACGGCAAGACAGCTTATGTTGTAATCGCATCAAGCTCTGAAAAGCCGAACGGCGAGATCATCGGATATTACTTTGCCGACATTCTCGAAAACAAGTACGATCAGAATCAGGGTTGTCAGTTTACTGATTCAGACAAGATTGTTTTCGTCCGTGAATACTATGATACGGCAACAAAGACAATGAATTACGAGGAGCTCGGAAAGGGCAAGTCCGTAACTTATTCTCAGGCCGTAAGCAGCTACAAGTATTCCAATGTCGATTACAGCGACGTAAAGGGCTATGTCGGATTTGATATCTATGACGTTTACAACAACGATTACAGAGTCCAGTTAAGAGAGGGCAAGCCTGCATCCGAGATCGATGTAAAGAGAGGCAAGAACAGCCAGTACGATAAAGGTACGACTGACGCATCCACTATGGTCGGAATGGTCGTTACATACGATTCCGAGTCCATCCTGAACGGTGCATCATGTGACTTTGTATCTTCCAACAACAAGATCAAGGAAGATTCCGTTTACTACAAAGATACAAAGAACATCTCTTTGAAGTTCGTCTTAAAGGCAGACTCTGATCAGGAATTATCATTTGTTTATTACTACAGCGAAGATAATATGTTCTCACAAAAAGAACTTTCAGGCGCTGTAACGAGCGGCAAGGCAAAAGTCAGGAAAGAAGGCGACCAATATGTCATCTCTTTCGATTATGACGGAGAGATCAAGAGCGGATATTACATCATCAAGATCACTAACAGTAACGGAAAGACCCAGGCTATTACCGCATGCCGTGTAGAAAGCTAAAAGCCTTAGAAAAGTCTTAAGCGAGGTATTACGAGATGAAGATGACCGGAGCACAGATACTTGTCGAGACCTTGATAGAACAAGGTGTTGATACCGTGTTCGGTTTTCCGGGCGGAATGGTCGTAGATATCTATGACAAGCTCTACGATAAACAGGATAAGATAAAGCACATCCTGACCGCTCACGAGGAAGGCGCCGTACACAGTGCTGACGGCTATGCGAGAGCTACCGGAAAGACCGGTGTCGTTATCGCGACATCAGGTCCCGGTGCGACAAATCTCGTTACCGGCATTGCCACGGCTTACCTCGATTCGATCCCGCTCGTTGCGATAACGGGAAACGTAAGAAATTCCATGATCGGAAGAGACTCGTTCCAGGAGATCGATATCACCGGCATCACTCTCCCCATCACGAAGCACAATTTCTTTGTGCACAAGGTATCCAAGCTTGCAGATGTGGTCAGGAAAGCATTTGAACTTGCTCAGTCGGGAAGACCCGGCCCTGTTCTCATCGATATTCCCAAGGATGTTCAGGAAGCGGTTTTCGAGTACAAGAGAGAGCCTGTAATAAAGCCTGAACCGATCCCGTGCTGCGATGCTGCAGATATCGAAAAGGCAGTAAAGCTCATCAAGGAATCCAAGAGGCCTTATATCTATTTCGGAGGCGGGGCAGTTAGAACATCGATCGGTGAAGACATCGTTAAGCTCGCAGATAAGCTCGACGCGGTTATCGGATGCTCCATGATGGGCTTATCCGAGATCCCTTCCGATTCACCGAGATTCTTAGGCATGCAGGGAATGCACGGAAGATATGCTTCTTCTGTTGCTCTTGCTAAGGCAGATCTCATAATTGCACTGGGCGTCAGATTCTCTGACAGGGCAACCGGAAAGACAGAGAAATTCTCGCTCTCGGCAACAAAGATCCACGTTGATTGTGACCGTGCCGAGATCGGAAAGAACGTTCCTGTCGATCTTGGTATCTGCTGTGATATCAAAGACTTCACGGAGCGTCTTATAAAAGCAGTTCCGCAGCGCAAGAACACAGAGTGGATAAAGAAGGTCGAGCAGCTTAAGCAGCGTGAGGCAGACGCATATGAGGGACTTCCTTTCCTGCCCAGAGATGCGATCAATATAATCTCGGACAGCATTGCGCCGGATACAAGACTCGTAACCGATGTCGGCCAGCATCAGTGCTGGGCAGCACAGTTCTTTAAGTTCAAGAACAAGCGCACCTGGATCACGTCAGGCGGCTTGGGAACTATGGGATTCGGTCTGGGAGCCGCTATCGGAAGTTCTATTGCGACTGACACAAGGAGCGTCCTTATAACAGGTGACGGAAGCTTCGGCATGTGCCTTAACGAGCTCGCTACTGCAGTAACATACAATATCCCTGTTACTGTCGTTATCTTCAACAACCACGCTCTCGGCATGGTAAGACAGTGGCAGAAGATATTTTTCGACGGCAGGTATTCGAATACGACATTAGACCGCAAGACTGACTTCGTAAAGCTTGCACAGGCCTTTGGCGCAAAGGGCTTCAAGGCTTCAGACAAGAAGTCTTTTGAAGAGGCATTTAAGAAAGCATATAAGATAAAAGGTCCTGCCATCATAGATCTTACGATAAAGACAGACAGCCTTGTCCTTCCGATGTTAAAGCCGGGCGGAACATTCAATAACCTCATCTTAAGAAGGGAGGATATCAGCGATGCTGAAGAATAAGATAATCATTGCGATCTACGTTGATAACCAGTATGGTGTCCTCTCGCGTGTTACCGCGATGTTTACGAGAAGAGGCTACAACATCGATTCCCTTACGGTAGGTGAGACGGAATCACCCGAGTATTCACGGATCACGATCACACTGACAGCGGAGAAGAACGAGAAAGACCAGGTGGTCTCGCAGCTTCGTAAACTCTATAACGTTAAGAAGGTGATCGTTCTCTCGCCGGATGACTGTATTAAGCGCGAGCTCCTTCTCATCAAGGTAAGGAATACCGAACAGCAGCACGCCGATATCGTTGAAGCGACGAATATCTTCAGAACGAAGATAATAGATTTTACCGACGAAGCCATCAGTATCGAAGCTACGGGCGACAGCCAGAAGATCGATGCCTTTATTGAATACATGAAGAAATTCGAGATCATCGAAATGTGCCGTACCGGTCTTGTCGCGCTCGACAGGGGCGGCACGAATATCTGGTCTGAGCACGAAGACTGATATTCATCAAATTAATACAAATTTAATCAAAATTACTCCCCACTTCGTTTATAATAAAATCAAAGGTCAAAGCCTTTTGAAACTTTCAACGGAAGGGAGTGATTTTATGAAGATCACTACACAGGGTAACGGAATTCGCATCGGTACGAGACTTGAGGAAAAGATCGCTTCTAAGATGTCGAAGTTCGACAAGTACTTCGGTGATGAAGGAACACTCAATGTCCGCATCAGACCTGAAGGATCCGATATGGTAGTCGAGATCACAATGAAGTTCGACGGCAGGATCTTAAGAGCTGAAGCAGTTGATGAGGATATCCTGACAGCAGTTGACAGAACAGTTGATAAGCTCGAATCTCAGATCAGAAGACAAAAGACCAAATTCCTTAAGAGAAAGAAGGACTTCCCGGGAATCGTTAATTATCTCGAGGATGACGGTGGTGCTGATTTCGACTTCGTTGACGAGAAGGACGAGAAGATCACAAAGCGTAAGCAGTTTGCTTTAAGACCCATGACATCCGAGGATGCTATCCTCCAGCTTGAGATGTTGGGACATGACTTCTTTGTATACCTTGACAGCGACACAAATTCTGTCTGCGTTGTTTATAAGAGATATGACGGCGGCTATGGCCTCCTTGAACCTGAATATTGATCTGTTACAACTGATATAACGGAGGCCGCCTTCAAGGCGGTCTCTTTTTTGCCTATTATTTGACGAGAATTTTATACATGTTTATGCCTAAAATGCTTTCATAGGATATTCGACGGTTCATTCTTGAGTTATGGGGATGATTTAAGCAGTACACATTCCGTCATTAAGGGAAAAATAAACGATTTGACGGGACAAGATATGCTTTTCAAGATGGATCTGAAGTGCGATTATTAATCGACAACATTTAAGGGGAAAGTAAATGGAATACAAGTTTTTGGGATATGAGACAGCCGGAGATGTAAAGCCTTTGGCAGACTGCGGATATAAGCTCGATTCGCTCCTGGATCTTTATGATGTCTTATCTGACGGAGTATGGCGTGAAGCTACATGCGCACCGAGAATGCAGAGCAAATGGAATGAGGAGAATAAGACACTGGGACAGTGCTCGATCACGGCTTTTCTGGTTCAGGATATCTTCGGCGGGGACGTGTACGGAATTAAGAGACCCGACGGAAGTTTTCATTGCTATAACGTGATCGGAGGCAAACAGTATGACCTGACGATCGAGCAGTTCGGCGATGAGAGGGATGATTTAGTTTACGACAACAAGCATCCTCAGTTAAGGGCAGTCCACTTCAAGAAGGAAGAGAAATATAACAGATACCTGCTCCTTAAGAGCCTTTTAAAGGGTGTCCGCGGAGCATAAGATCTTATCTGTAACAAAAATGTTTTACTAAGTTTTCCCCCAAGTGTTAAACTGATTCGAGGAGTATCAGGTCGTAAAAGGAGCAATGTATGGGAAAACAGTTACTGTCTGTTTTTGTTATGGCGGTCATTACGGCTGCCTTAAGCTTTACGGCTTCTTTTTGTGACGTAAGATCGGGCGCCAACAGGGGATGGGTCTATACCGGTGATGCCGTATATTACTACGATGACTTCGGCGAGGAGTACTCCGGATTTAAGGTAATGCCCGAAGACGGAACAACAAGGTATTTCGACGAAGAGACCCACATAATGGTTACGGGCGAGACAGAGATCGCAGGCAACAGATATCTTTTTGACGCTGACGGCGTAATGCTCACCGGCTTCAGGGAAACAGGCGGTGTCACAAGGTACTACAGCCCTGAGACGGGAATAATGAAGCTCGGCTGGTTCAATGATAAGACCGACCTCTACTATTTTGATGAGACCACGGGCGAGATGGCTACAAGCTGGAAAGAGATCGAAGGAAAGAAATTCTATTTCGAGCCTGAGACCGGAAAGGCAGCAAAAGGCCTGATCAAACTGGAAGAAGGAACCTATTATGCCGATCCTGATACTGCAATAATAGTTTCAGGACTTAAGGTCATTGAAGGCAAGCAGTATTTCTTCGATGAGGACACGGGCCTCATGAAGACCGGCTGGATCGACTATCAGGATGAGAGATATTACTTCAACGAGGATACAGGTGAAGGCCTTGACGGAATCGTCGAAAAGGAAGACGGCCAGTACGGATTCATCGGCGGCCTGATGCTCAGGAACAAGAGAGCCATGGCCAATAACCATCTCTATTATTTCGGTGAAGACGGCAAAGTGATCCGCGACGTTGATGGAAGCAAACCGATGGTCGCCCTGACTTACGATGACGGTCCGTCCATCTACACAAACACGATCATTGATGTTTTCGAACAGTACGGCGGCAAGGCAACATTCTTTATCGTCGGCGAAAGAGTCTCATGGAATGAGGACCCGGCAAAGCGCGAAGGTGAACTCAATTATGAACTCGGCAACCATACATACGGACACAATACGCTTACAAAGCTTAACGAGGAACAGATAAAAGAGAAGCTTCAGAAAACAGATGATGAGCTCCTCAGGGTGACCGGAAGAAAGACCACCTGCTTAAGACCTCCGGGAGGAAGCTGTAATGATACAGTCAAGAAAGCGGTCGATTGTCCGATCATTCTTTGGAGTATCGATACAGAAGACTGGAAGAGCAGAAATGCCAACAAGATATGCAACCGTGTTATCGGCAAGGTAAAAGACGGTGATATCGTTCTCATGCACGACCTCTATGAGTCTACGGCAGAAGCTACGAAGAAGATCGTTCCAGCGCTTGTTAAAGCCGGATTCCAGCTCGTAACCGTTGAGGAAATGGGCTTGCTGAAGCAGGGCGGTCTTGAGAATGGCGTTGTTTACTACTCGATCGAAAAGAGATAAGGTTCGCATATATGGATAACATAACTGACTATGTGCGTTGGTACGGCTCTCTGGATTTTGAGGACAGACCCTTTACAAGAGTCGATAATATCGTACTCAGCCAGTTATCCTATCTTGATCTGAAAGACATTCCGGAGCTTTATGCCGGCGGCGGTCACATGACGCTGAAGGATGCCGTGAATTTCCTTACGTGCGAGGGTATCTCGATCAGGAAAATGGCACCTGATGACAGCATAAGGTTTACTAATCTCGTCAAAGCGGCAGCCGCTTCCAAAAGATTCGGCGATCTCTATGTATCTTCTTTTGTTGACGTGTTCGATGAGGAAGATTCCATTCAGTTTGCGGCAATGACATTCTCGCCTGAACCTGACGGCGGATGGGCATTTATCGGCTTTAGGGGAACTGACAGTACGATTGCCGGCTGGAAGGAAGATTTCATGATGAGTTTCATGCTCACATCCTCCCAGAAGATGGCTGCAGACTATGTGAGAAAGAGTCTTGATACCTTTGACACGGTCATGACCGGCGGTCATTCCAAGGGCGGAAATCTGGCGATCTATTCGGCAGCGGTCCTTCCTGATGAATTGTTCGACAGGGTAGAGCACATCTACACAAATGACGGTCCGGGATTCTGTCCTGAAGTGCTGAAAGAAGACCTTATAAAGAGAGCAAATCCCAAGACGACAAGGATCATTCCGCAGTTCTCTGTCGTAGGCAATGTTTTTGCTCCTAAGGTCGATGACAGTTATGTCATCAAGAGCGATAAGCAGGGCGGTGACCAGCATGAGCTCTGTTCATGGCTCATCGACCACGGTGATCTTATGCTCGCGCCTGACGGCATGGATCCTCTGGCTATAAAGATCAACAGCGGATTCGATAAGTGGATATATTCCGTTGATATCGATGAGAGAAAACGGTTTATCGATGCGTTATTTGACGCGATGAGCGAAGACGGAACCCTTACGGTTGAGCAGTTCTCCGCGCAGGGGACAAAAGCCTGGGAGAGAGTCTTAAGCGTCGTTTTGGGCGATGACGAAGGCTTCAGGATCGCTGCTGCATCACTGCCTGACCAGCTGCTTTTGGACGGGGCAGGCAAGAAGGTAGCAAAATCAAGCCTTGTAAGGCAATTCCGTAAATCCGATCTTGCGAAAGGCCTGGCGATGATACTCGCGGGACTTGTCATATTCCTTATCCCTGAATCATTCCTCTTCGTGGTCGTATCGATCCTTTTGTGCGCAGCAACGCTGATATCGATCATCCTCTGCGTAAAGAAGATGAAGAAGGCTAACTGGAACTTACAGCCGCATCTTGTTGATGCGACGGTGGCATCCGCGCTCCTTGCAACGACCGTAATCACATTCGTTAAAGAAGGTGCGTTCTTTGTAATGGCGAGCGGTATATTCGCGGCACTTCTTTTCGCATGCGCATATAACTGTTTTGCAAGAGCGAAAAAGACCCACAACAGGCCGTTTGTCGTAATGCTGATAATCATGAGCGCGATATGGGCAGTAAGCGGGATATATATTCTTTTCGCGCCCGAGAACACATTAAGTGTATACATGATAATCGTCGGTATCCTTGCAATCATCGACGGACTTATCAGAGTTGCGAAGGCATACCGCATAAGACACCGCTGGTACGTGAAGTAAACAGCCGCGGAGCCTCAAGATGCTTATACGGCGGTGCTTATAAGTACCGCTTGTGCTATAATTAGTGTATTAAAAACAAGGAGGGGACTTTCACATGACAGACGATTTAGAGAAGAAGATGGAACCCGAGATCAGCGAGGCAGCTGATAAGGCAGAAGAGATCATTAAGGAAGAAGTCTCTGCTGTCGAAGAGAAGGCAGCCGAGGCAGTGAAGGAAACCGCAGAAGCAACAGCAGAAACCGCTGCAGCTGCAGCAACTGCAGTAACAGCCGCAGCAACCAAGGAAGCCGAAGCAGCAGCCAAGGCAGCTAAGAAGGCAGAAGAGCAGGCAGCAAAGGAAGCTGCAAAGAAGCAGGCCCAGGCTGAGAAGGAAGCCGAGAAGACAAGGATCGCCAATGAGAAGGCTGAGGCCAAGCTCGAGAAGAAGAGACAGAAGAAGGCCGCTGAACAGGCTCTGGTCGATGCATGCCCTCCGCAGTACAGACCCGTCTCCACGTCAAAGTATTTCTGGCTCGCATTTTTAAGCTGTTTCCCGTTCATCGGTTTTATCGCTACATTGATCCTCTCAATTGCAGGACGCAATAGAAATGTTAAGAACTTCGAGAGAGCGATCCTCGCTTATTACATCATTGCGATCGTTCTCGTTCTCATCGCTCTGATCGTTATCGGGATCTTCCTCCCTTCGGCAGTAAGAGAGAATGTCATCGAAGCCATCAGGACAATGCTCAGTTCCGTAAGCTTCAGCTGAGTATAAAACAACTTGTGATCAAGGTCCCTGCGGTTATCGCGGGGGCTTTTTGTTGCCTTCTTTTTATCCTGATGTCTTATGTCTGTAACATTGTTATTTTACAATCGAGGTAACTAAGTTATGAAAGAGGGTAATTGGCAATTATGGACGACAAACTTATCTCAAAAAAGGACCTGCTCACAAAGGAAGGAATCTCATACGGCACACTCTACCGCTGGAAGCGACAGGGCCTGATTCCCGAGAGCTGGTTTATTCATAAGGCTACAGAAATCGGCCAGGCTACTTTCTTCCCTGAAGAAAAGATCACGGCAAGGATCGCGCGCATCAAGGATCTTAAGAGCGAGCTTTCCGTAGAACAGATGCAGGAGCTCTTCTCAGCAAACGTTGAGAGCTTCAAGATCCCCATGCAGGATTTCAAGGACCTTGAGATCGTCGGAAGAATGTCCATTACCGCTTTCACATCCATCTTCCCGATGAAGGATCTTCTGGATTTCAATGATGTCTTCGGAATGTATGTAGTTGACCACTTGATGAAGCTCTCAGGAATCTATCTTGAGGATGCAAAGCAGGTATTAAGACTTCTTTGCAAGTATCTTTCCGCTGAAGCTTCCAAAGAGTACCAGCTCATCCTCCTCCGCAAGATGGGAGTTCCGATGACAGTGCTCGTAAGAGGCGAAGACGAGATCCTCCTTGAGGACAACGCGGAAGTAATCGCATGCGCTAACCTCGGCGAATTCGAAGAAGCGCTGAAGGACCAGCTCATTGCCTGATAAGAAATAACCATGGCTGCAAAAGAGGAACAATTCATCGAAGCATTGGGCGCTCTTGCAGAAGGCGTCAGATATAAGATTTTGTCTCTTATCGCTTCGAAAGGCGAGATGACAGCAAAAGATATCCTCGCTGAATTTGAGTTCACGCAGCCGACATTATCACACCACATGGCCTGCCTTGTTGAGGCCGGACTTGTGAATGTTGAGCGGAAAGGAAGATTTGCTTACTATTCGGTCAACAAAGAAACAATAGATCTTATTTCTTCCGGACTCACCGCTCTTAAGACCGGCTCGAAAAAATCCTCCAAGGTAAAATCCGCTGAAACAGAAGATACCGAGAAGATCAAAAAGAGCAAGAAAAAGAAGAAAAAAGATAAAAGCAAAAAGAAGAAAAAAGATTAACCAAGAGGGCCGTCTCATTTATGAGGCGGCCTGATTTTTAAGCCGGATTATTTTTAGTTTGCAACAAATTTTCTGATGAAGTTGTATTAATGATATAGGGCAGATTTTTGTTTTCACGAAAGTGAGGAAGTCATATGAAAAGGTTTTTGGCGGTAATCCTGTTATTTGCCGTGGCATTATCTTTTTGCGGATGCAGTAAAACAAGTGTAAAGATGCTCGTGAAAGAATACAGAAGCGGCTTTGGAATATCAGGCGAGGACTTTTCCGGATACAGAGAATATGAGGTAAAGAATATAAAAGAAGGCGATGTGATCGTTGGAGGATTCTTTGGATCTGAATTTAAGATCGCAGAAAATGAAAGAGAAGCGGAAAACGTGTGGGTCATGAAGATCGGCGAGATCAGCGGTGAAGGAGTAGTGGTAACCACCAGGCAAGGAACTCTGACGAGAACCTATGGAATACCTATGTCGATCGAATCTTTAGGTCATATGGATGACGGACCGAATTACGATTACGTGATATTATTCCGTTAACGAAAAAAGAGGTTGCCATTGTGGCAACCTCTCTTAAATACAATTCAAATTACAGTTACTTACTGTTCTGTGCCTTGAGGAGATCCTTGATCTCTGTGAGGAGCTTAACTTCATCAGAAGGCTCGGGTGCAGGTGCAGGTTCTTCTTCCTTAGCGCCCTTCTTTTTCTTTGCGAGCTTGCCGACACCACCCTTAAGAGTGTTGATAGCCTTGAGCATGAAGAAGAGGATCAACGCCATGATAAGGAAGTTGATGATAGCTGTGATGAATGCACCGTAGTTGAGTGAAAGAGCTGCGATCTGCTCAGGGTCGAGACCTGTATAGTCTACCCACGGAAGTCTGATCGAGCCTGCGATCTCAGCGCCGCCTACAGAAGCGATCAAAGGATTGATGAAGCTGTCCGTGAAAGACGTAACGATGTCCTTGAACGCAGCACCGACGATGACACCGATTGCCATGTCAACTACATTACCCTTGAGTGCGAATTCTTTGAATTCTGATATTAAACCCATATGTTTCTCCCTCCTGATGTGGATGTTTATTAAAAACCCCGGACCTGCTTATAGGCCCGGGAATTTTACCGGATATTAAATTGTATCAAGCAAACTTTCTTGCTTCTTCGGGAAGGCTTTCAACATCGCCGCTGTAAAGGATAGTAGCAACAACGGGTGTGTCCTTCAGGAAAGCATCAAGCTTCAAAAGGAAAGCGCCGAGGCCTTCGGGATCGTAGTTATTAGCTACTTTGCAGATTGCGTCAACATAGATATGTGTAAGATCGTAATCTTTGGAGCAGATGCCGCAGATGAATGCGAGAACCTGATCAAAACCTTCGATGGGGTATTCCTTCATATTTACAAGACGAACAGTGGGCTTAAGAAGCTGGTCTAATCTGTTTCCTCTCTCAAGGCATACGACGTTGCTGTCAGTAGCTGCAACTGCGTTAATGTCATCGACGAGCTTAGCTGTCTTGCCCGTGCCCTTAGGTCCTGCAATAAGTTTAATCATAGAATGTCTCCTTTGGGGATCATATTTCCATGTGTATCTGGATAGACTTATTTTACTGTATTTGGCGCGCGAAATGAATATAAAAGTGTAAAAAATTGAGGACATTTTTCGGTTTGCACTATTCTTTTAAATATGATAGAATAACCCAGTTCATAAAAGAGTTTTTATCGAACGGACAGCCGGATGGCGTGTCCGTTTTTTGTTGTAGAAGGAGAAAAAACTTGGCTAAGAGATCGAAAATCGCACAGGAAGCATTTGAGATTGCCGAACCTGTCGTAACCGGACTGGGATTTGACCTGGTCGACTGTTCATACGTCAAAGAGGCCAGAGGCATGGTGCTTACGCTCTATATCGATAAGCGCGGCGGTATCGGCATCGATGACTGTGAGACTGTAAGCCGTGCGGTAGATCCGATCATAGATGAATCATCTTCGATCGATCCCGATTTCTTCGAAGTCTCTTCACCTGGTCTTACAAGACCTCTGGAGACCGAGAAGGATTACATAAGATATGCCGGCGAGAAGGTTGACGTATCACTTTATCAGCCCCGCGACGGCAAGAAGAGCTTTACTGCAGCAATAAAGGGTGCAGAAGAAGGCAAGGCAATATTCGTATTTGATAACGGCGAAGAGCTGGAACTCGCACTCGAGGACATAGCGAAGGCCGTTCGTCATATAGATTTTTAAACAAGATTATTAATGTTAGGAGGAAATAAAAATGCCCAGAAAGAAGAATGAAGAGGAACCCAAGGATACAATAGTAAGTCTTGTTAAGCTCCTCGCTGAAGAAAGAGACATCGACGAAGAGGAAGTTTTCCAGGCGATTGAGAGCGGTCTTGTTGCAGCATACAGACGTGAGTTTGGCGGCAACAAGCAGGATATCAAGTCCGTAAGCGCCGAGATCGACAGAGAGACAGGCGAGATCTATGTTTATAAGCTCGCTGAGGTCGTTGATGATGTAATTGACGAGGCAAACGAGATTTCCATTGAAGATGCAAAAGAGCTTGGCTATGAGGATGTTGAAGTCGGAGACGAGATCGAGATCGGTATCGACGTTGAAGACTTGGGCCGCCTTGCTGCAAGCGCTGCAAAGAATGCTATCAACCAGAAGTTAAGAGATGCAGAGAGCCTTAAGATCGAGAAGGAATTCTCCGGCAAGATCGGTGAGATCACATCCGGTACCATCGTTCGTAAGGATGCAAGAAACGTATACGTAAATATCGGTCGTGCTGAAGCTATCGTTAAGCACGACGGACAGATCAGAAATAACAGAAACGAGCATTACGATCAGGACAGGATCATGAAGTTCCTCGTAATGGGCGTTGAGGAAGCTAACGGCAGACCTTCCGTTGTTCTTTCAAGAACAGACGCAAGACTCGTAACCAAGCTTTTCGAGCTTGAGGTACCTGAGATCAAGGCAGGCGACGTCATCATCAGATCCGTTGCAAGAGAAGCAGGTTCCAGAACAAAGGTTGCTGTTTACTCCAAGGATCCCGATATCGATGCAAAGGGTTCATGCGTTGGTCAGAGAGGACAGAGAGTTCAGCAGATCATGAATGAGCTCGCTGAAGAGAAGATCGACATCGTTGACTGGAAGGAAGATCCTGCTCTCTTCATCAGTGAAGCTCTGCAGCCTGCAAAGGTTTCCAGAGTTGATACTGAGATCACGACAAATGAGAACGGCGAAGTTGAGAGATATGCGAAGGTAATCGTACCTGACCAGCAGTTCTCACTTGCGATCGGTAAGAGCGGTCAGAATGTACGTCTTGCTGCAAGACTTACAGGTTTTAAGATCGACATCAAGAAGGAATCCGATGAGAGCGTAGAAGCATCCAAGGCACTTATCGATGACTTTAAGGTCGTTGATGACGAAGCAGGAAAGAACGAGTAAGAAGCAGAGCGATTTGAAGTTATGAAGAAAAAGCCGCAAAGAAGTTGTGTATCCTGCAGAACAGTAAGGGACAAGAATGAGCTCTTACGTGTTGTGGTAACACCTGAAGGTGACGTTGTATATGACCCGACCGGCAAGCTTGCCGGAAGAGGCGCATATCTCTGCCGCAACGAGGCGTGCATAACTGCTGAATTAAAGAAGGCAGCAAAGCTTTCAAAGGGACTTAAGAAGCCTTTGACGGAAGATGAGATCAAGGAGCTTGCAAAATCCCTGCTGGAAAGCATAAAAGGAGAGTAATGACAGATAAGGAAAGAGCATACGGAATGATCGGGCTTGCGGCAAGAGCAGGCAAGGCGGTATCGGGAAGTGATTCCGTGATCGGAGCGATCCGTTCGGGCAATGTAAAACTCCTGATAATCACCAGAGACATTTCGGAAAATTCTTTAGATAAGATCCTTCGGAATATAACCGGTGCGGATGAGATCCCCTGTTACAGTTTCGGAAGATCAGACGACCTGGGAGATGCCCTTGGCAAACCCGCCAGAACAGTTGCGGCTATAACAGATAAAAGCTTTGCGGATGGTATATCCGCCATACTCGAGAAGATCAACGAGGAGGAAGATACTTGATGAGTGAAGATAACGATAATAAGAAGAAAGATTTAACAGTCGGAGGCGTTTCCGGCAGTAAGAAGATGAGGCTCGGCCGTGTTCATAAGAAGAAGACCGATGACGCACCTGAGGCGGCAGCACCCGTTGCTGAGGTAAAGGTCCAGACACCTGCACCTGCTCCCGCAGAAGAGGTAAAGCCTGCTAAGAAGCCCGTTGCAAAGAAGCCTGCTGAAGAGAAGGCTGAGGAGAAGCCGGCTGAAGAAAAGAAGACTGCCAAGAAGACTGCCGCAAAGACCGAGAAGTCCGAGAAGACAGAAAAGGCTGAGCCTTCCGCAAAGAAGCCTGCTGCAAAGAAGTCATCTGAGAAGAAGGATACCGAATCTAAGGCTGAGGAAGCTCCCGCTGAAGAAAAGAAGCCTGCAAAGAAGGCAGCTCCCAAGACCCCCAAGGCTGAGGAGAAGCCCGAGAAGAAGGCTGAAGAGCCTGCAGCAAAGGCTCCCGAGACTAAGGAAGTCAAGGAAGAGAAGAAGCCTGAAGCTAAGCCTGAGGTAAAGCCTGAGGTCAAGCCCGAGCCCGTTAAGGAAGAGAAGAAACCTGAAGCAGCACCGGTACCTCCTAAGCCGAGGCTTTCTTCAGCAGTTATTTCGCTTCCTGACGTACCTGCCAGAGGCGAGACGATCAGAAGCTCTACTGTAATTACATATTCCGGCAGGGACAAGAAGAGCCCGATGAGATCAGGCGGCCAGGGCAGCTACAATAACAACAGAGGCGGCGGCTTCCAGAAGCAGGGCGGCGGTTTCCAGAAACCCGCAGGCGGCGGATTCGATAAGGACAAGGACGATGACAACCAGCGCCCTCAGTTCAAGAGAGCACCCAAGCCGAGAGCAGAAGCTCCGATCGAAGATGCAAAGAAGAGCAGATCTTCTTATGCAGAGAAGAGTGCTTTCGACAAGAAGCATAACAATAACGACAGAAGAGACGGAGAGAAGAACTCCAACATCGATAAGAGAAAGCAGTCACGTTCATCACAGTTCACAGGACGTGTTAACAGTGACGGCGATTACGATGATTATTCATTCAAGAAGAAGAAAAAGAAGCAGGAGTCACAGCAGAACGTAGTTGAGCAGGTAATCACCGAGATCAAGATCCCTGCATTCATCACCGTTAAGGAGTTCGCTGAAGGTATCGGCAAGAAGAGCTCTGATATCATCATGGCTCTCATGAAGCTCGGCGTAATGGCAACGATCAACCAGGAACTCGATTTCGATACTGCATGCCTCGTAGCAGACAGCTTCGGCATTAACGCTGAACTCCTTGAGGAGAAGACGGAAGAGGATATCCTCTTTGTTGATGAGGACAATCCGGAGAACCTCGAGCCAAGACCTCCGGTAGTCGTTGTCATGGGTCACGTTGACCACGGTAAGACATCACTCCTCGATAAGATCAGATCTTCCAACGTTACTGAAGGCGAAGCCGGCGGTATCACACAGAAGATCGGTGCTTACACGGTAAGACTCAAGGGCCGTCAGATCACATTCCTCGATACTCCGGGTCACGAAGCGTTCACGACGATGAGAGCAAGAGGTGCTCAGTTCACGGATATCGCTATCCTCGTTGTAGCTGCAGATGACGGTGTAATGCCTCAGACGATCGAAGCTATCAACCACGCCAAGGCTGCCAACACGGAGATCATCGTTGCGATCAACAAGATCGATAAGCCGGGCGCAAATCCTGAGAGAGTTAAGCAGGAACTTACACAGTACGGTCTCGTATGTGAAGAGTGGGGTGGCCAGACGATCATGGTACCTATCTCTGCAAAGCAGGGCACAGGTATTGACGAACTTCTCGAAAACGTATTGCTCACGGCAGACATCATGGAACTCAAGGCCGATCCGAAGGGTCAGGCTAAGGGTGCCGTTATCGAAGCTAAGCTCGATAAGAACAGAGGTCCTGTTGCATCAGTACTTATCCAGCGCGGTACTTTGAGACAGGGCGATACTGTTGTCTGCGGACCTATCCTCGGCAACGTAAGAGCAATGTACGATGATAAGGGCGCTCCGATCAAGAAGGCAGGTCCTTCAATCCCAGTCGAGATCTTAGGTCTTCCTGAGGTTCCTCAGGCAGGCGAGATCCTTTTCGCCGTATCAGACGATAAGACAGCAAGACAGCTCGTTGAAAAGCGTAAGATCAAGCAGAGAGAAGAGCAGCTCCACAGATCATCCAAGATGAGCCTTGATACGCTCGCAGCCCAGATGGCAGCAGGCGATGTCAAGGATCTCAATATCATCATTAAGGCTGACGTCCAGGGTTCTGTCGAAGCCGTTCAGCAGTCACTTGAGAAGCTTTCAAACGAAGAAGTTAAGATCAACGTTATCCACGGCGCAGTCGGTGCTATCAACGAATCCGATATCGTACTTGCTGACGTATCCAACGCTATCATCATCGGCTTCAACGTAAGACCTTCGCAGATGATCATAGACAAGGCAAAAGAGACCGGCGTAGATATCAGACTTTACAGCGTCATCTATAACGCGATAGAAGATGTCGAGAACGCCATGAAGGGTATGCTCGCACCCAAGATCGAAGAAGTCGTCTGGGGTCATGCCGAAGTCAGACAGCTCTTCAAGGTCAGCGGTATCGGTACTATCGGAGGCTGCTATGTTACGGACGGTAAGATCCAGAGATCTTCCAATGTCAGAGTCATCAGAGACGACGTTGTCGTTTACACGGGTGTACTCGGTTCCCTGCAGCACGAGAAGGATTCCGTTAAGGAAGTAGTATCCGGACATGAGTGCGGTCTTACAGTCGAGAAATATAACGACATCAAGATCGGCGACGTGATCGAAGCATTCGGCAACGTCGAAGTTAAGAGGGACTGATATGAAAAACAGAAGACCTGAGATAGTTGGAGACGAGATCCAGAAGATCGTCTCCACGATTATCTCAACTAAGTTAAAGGATCCCAGAGTTCCTTTGCTGACATCTGTTACGTCCGTTAAGATGAGCAGAGATCTGTCGCATGCCACTGTGTTTATCTCAGTCTACGGTGACGAGAAGACACAGAAGGAAGCGATGGAAGCCATAGAGCATGCTAAAGGCTTTATCCGTTATGAGACGGTTCAGGAGATCAACTTAAGAGTTGCTCCCGAGTTCAGCTTCAAGCTTGATAACACGCTTAACGACGCACTCAGGATGGAAGCTCTGATCGATAAGACGATCAAGGAAGATGAAGCAAGACGTCTTGCCAGAGAAGAAAGAGAAGGCAAGCGTGACGACAGTCAGGCAGAAGAGTGATCTCCTGCCTTTACGGCTGTTTAGAACGGAGTTTTTATGAGAGAACGCTATAAGGAAGGCAGCAGAAGAACTGCCATGAACATCTTAAGCGTTATAGAGAAGCTCAAGGCCGGCAATGAGACTGTCCTTGTCTTCCCGCATAGAAGCGTTGACGGTGACTGCGTTGGTTCCAGCACCGGCATCGTCAGTATTTTCAGGTCTTTGGGAGTAGATGCATATGTAGCTATTCCTGAAGCTTTACCTGAGAATATGGAATTTTTAGGCATCGGCGAATACCTTTTCCGCCCCGACGGTGATACTGATGAGGCGGGGGAATTTGCTTCCCGAAGGACTATACACGGCAGGCGCATCGGCGCAGTTGTCGCAACTGATATCTCGGACAGTTCGAGAATGGGAATCAGTGGTGAGATATTCGATTCTGTAGATACTAAGCTCGTTATCGATCACCACGCTTCAGTAACAACGAGATCAGACAATATGTGGATCGATCCTGACTGTTCATCTGCGAGCGAGATGGTCTACTATGTTGCTCTTCAGATAGCCGACATAAAAGGCATGGATATTAAGGAAGTCCTTGCCCCCAATGCAGCAAAGGCCGTTCTTGCAGGAATCGTTACCGATACAGGAAGATTCACTTTCACGAATACACATCCCGAGACACTTGAGACAGCAGGTGCGCTCATAGATCTTGGCGGCAATATCTCGCAGGTCTGCTACAACCTTTTCGACCGCAAGTCAAAGGCCAAGTTCTGCCTTTCCGCTAAGGCGAGATCTGAGGTAAGGTTCTTCTGCGACGACAAGTTCGCATTGACTGTAGTTCCTTACTCACAGTTTGTTGAATGCGGCGCAGGACCTGACGGCGTTGATGATGTGGTATCCGCAATGCGTGATATCGACGGCGTCGAGCTCGCCATCGTTTTAAGAGAACTTGAGAACGGCGAGATCAGGGGAAATGTCAGATCACAGGAATATTTTGACTGCAGCACATTCGCAGCAGGCTTCGGCGGCGGCGGACACTTAAGAGCTGCAGGCTTTAATGCATCCGGTGATATCAACGAACTCGCTGAAGAAGTAATTAAGAGGGTTCAGGCTACCTTATGATTCAAGACGGATTCATCCTTGTAGATAAGCCTGAAGGATGGACATCCTTTAAGACAGACCGCTTTGTCGGCAGACTTCTGGGCACACGTAAAGTAGGGCACTTAGGAACATTAGATCCGTTCGCAACGGGTCTTCTTCCCGTGTTCGCCGGCAGGGGCTTAAAGTTCTTAAGATTCTGCGAAGGCTTTGACAAGGGCTATTCATGCAGATGCGTTTTCGGTGCGGCAACTGATACCATGGATAAGACGGGCGAGATAATATCCGAGAATTATCCTTCTGCTGATGTTCTGGAAGAGCTCGAAAAGACTGACTACGCTCTGATCCGCAGTGCGGCCTTGAAAGTAAAGGAAACAAAAGAGCAGCTCCCTCCCGCGTATTCTGCCAAGAAGATCGACGGCGTAAAGGCTTATGAACTCGCGAGAAAAGGCGAGATGCCTGACTTAAAGCCCTCTCCCGTCACTATCTATTCGCTTGATATCACGGACATCATGAAGCGTGATAAAGGCTTGGCAATAGACTTTGACTGCATGTGTTCGAAAGGAACATATATCAGGACGATATGCTCTGACTTAGGAGATATCACGGGCTTCGGCGCATATGCAGAATCCTTGAGAAGAACTGTCAACGGACAGTTTAACGTTAAGGATGCATATACACCTGATGAACTTGAGAAGATGGCTGAAGCAGGTGATTTCTCATTCGTAAGGGATGCATCTGAGACAATAAGCTTCCTGCCTGAGATAAAGCTTGACCCAAAGCAGACAAAGGATATCAAATTCGGCAGAAAGATCGCTTTCCCGATTGATGTGAAGCCTGAAGGTGAGGAACGCATCTACTACAGGGCAACAAACGAAGACAAACTGATCGCAGTCGTCTTCCCGCAAGAAGAGAACGGTGATCTTGTGATGAGGATCGAGAGGCTCTACGCACATGATTAAAGTCTGCAATACCTACAGCCTTAACGATCTGCCTTTGGGAACAAAGGGAAGAGTGATCGCTCTCGGAATGTTCGACGGTCTTCACCTGGGGCACCTGGATATAATCAGAAAGGCAGTCTCAGTTGCTGAAAGAGACGGCCTTACTTCAACTGTACAGACATTCAGAAATCTCTTTAAGCAGGACAGCAAGACGCTTTATACTGCAGAAGAGAGGCTGGATCTTATAAGCAGGACCGGCGCGGATGAACTTCTGGTACTGGATTTCGACGAAGTGAAGGACATGGAACCTGAGGATTATCTGAAGAACGTGATCCTCTACCGCTGTGTAGCAGATACTCTCATCATGGGTGAGGATTACAGATTCGGCAAGGATGCCAGGGGCGATGTTGCCATGATAAAGGAGTTTGCCAAAGAAAACGACATCAGAGTGATAGTTGTTAAGGATCACCTGCTCGAAGGCACAGACAGAAAGATCTCCACGACCTGGTTAAGGGACGCACTTGCCGAAGGCGATGCCGATCTGGCAAGAGAGCTTTGCGGCGGAAGGAACTATATCTATTCGGGAAGATGTGTTCAGGGAAAACAAATGGGCAGGGAAATGGGCTTTCCTACGGCAAACATCATCGTACCTTCTGATAAATTCGTTGTCAGAAGAGGTGTTTACGTATCCCGCGTCCGTCTGGGACAGAGGATCCTTTACGGCGTAACCAATATCGGCAGGCGGCCGACACTGGAAGATGCGGTAAATGACGTGGTGGAGACTTATATTTTCGACTTCGACGAAGATATCTACGGAGCTAAGCTTGAAGTCGAGCTCATGCACTTTTTAAGACCCGAATCGAAGATGACGTCGAAAGAAGAACTCATAGATGCCGTAAACCTTAATAAGGCACAGGCGTTGGAGTATATCAAAAACCTCAATTCAGCCGTGAATTGATACCTTAAAAAGCCATATTATCTATTTTGTGGTAATATATCAGGGATTTACTGACCCCTAAGGGGGCTCCGGAGGATAAGGAAACATGATGAATTTAGTAGAAGTTAAATTTCCGGGTCTTGGAATCGACCTGAATGTTAACCCTGTTGCTTTTACCATTGGCAGTATCGAAGTTTACTGGTACGGCATTCTGATCGCACTGGCTTTGGTGCTGGCTGTAGTACTTGCGGTTAAGCAGGCTAAGAGTCTGAATTTCCCGGAAGGTCTTGTTTACGATACGATCCTCATGATAATCCCCTGTGCCATTATCGGTGCCAGATTATATTTCGTCGCATGCAATCTTGATTTCTATACCAAAAATCCGCTTGAGATATTCAACTTAAGGAATGGCGGACTTGCGATCTACGGCGGTGTTATCCTTGTATTTATCGGCGGTCTTGTTATGTGCCGCATCAGGAAGATCCCTTTCAGGGAACTTGCAGACTACTGTGTTGTATATCTCCCTTTGGGTCAGGCTATCGGCAGATGGGGCAACTTCTTCAACCAGGAGTGCTTCGGTACCAATACGACTCTTCCCTGGGGCATGACAAGCTCCACGGTAGAAGCTTATCTTAAGTCCAACTGTCCCACTCTTGTACCGACAATGCCGGTTCATCCGACATTCCTTTATGAGTCTTTGGCTGACCTTGCGATCTTCTTCATCCTTATGTACATAAGAAAGCATTCCAAGATTCCTTTCGAGACATCCTGCGCTTATTTCGCACTTTACGGAACAGCAAGATTCTTCATCGAAGGAATGAGAACGGATTCTCTTTATATCGGAAATACGGGCATCAGAACTTCACAGCTACTGTCACTTATTCTGATCATTGCTGCGCTCCTTTACATTGCATACGCAAGAGCAAATAAGCTTCAGAAGAGGGGTTTTCCCAAGAAGCTCTATGTCGAATTGACTGAGGAAAAGAAGGGCTGATGGGCAAAGTTGGTTCCGGCGTTGTAAGGCTTCGCGGGAAAGACGGTCTTAAGGCCGTCGACTATTATCTTGTCGTTCCGGTTCTTACCATGACGATAATAGGCCTTTATGTTCTTCAGAGAGTTTTGTCCAAAGGTTATGCCGCATATCCGGGAAACTACTACAGACAGATAGTCGCTACCGTAGGCGGTGTCATAGCTGCACTCATAATCAGTTTGCTTGATGAACACCTTCTTAAGGTATTGGGAAGGATCATCTACGCGGCAGCTCTTTTCCTCCTGATACTGGTCCCTATCGACGGTTATTCACTTGCAGGAACCTGGGGCGCCGATTCATGGCTGAAGCTTCCTGTCATCGGTAACTTCCAGCCTTCCGAACTTGCCAAGATCGGTCTTGTCATGCTCGCGGCAGATATTTTCGAACAGATGCATAACAAAGAAGTAACCATGCTCAAGGGCTTCGGTAAGATGGCAGCTGTTTATGCGCCGCCGATGCTCCTTATCCTCGCACAGCCCGACTTCGGTACTGCGATGGTTATCGTATTTACGTTTATCTGCATGCTGTTTGCGTGGGGAGTAAGATACAGATACTTCCTTCTCGCGTTCTCATCCTTTGTCGTTATCGTCGTCCCTTTGGTATGGTCATTCTATCTGAAGCCTTACCAGAAGGAGAGGATCTTATCACTCCTGTTCCAGGGTTCATCACCGCAGTCTGAGTACAATCTCCAGCAGTCGCAGCTCGCGATAGCATCAGGCGGTCTTTCCGGCAACCACACAGGCATCTTAACGCCGGTTCCGGTTAAGGAATCTGACTTTATTTTCGCCGCCATCTCAGAGCACATGGGATTTATCGGAACGACGACGGTTATAATCCTGGCGTTCTTCTTCCTTTGCCGATGCCTTTATGTAGCTGCGAAGGTCAAGTCAAAATCCTGCTCTTATATGATGACCGGATTTACAGGATATTTCGCATTTCACTTCATCGAGAACATGGGCATGGCAGTAGGTCTTCTCCCGATCACGGGAATCCCGCTTCCTTTCATGAGCTTGGGAGGCACGGCGATGCTCATTAACTTTATGGCATTCGGAGTAATGCTGAACATTTCGATCAACCGAAATATGTAGTGTCGGAGGCACAACATGAAGGGCAAATGGAGACAGAATCTTCATATCGAACCTCCTGAAGGTTGGATGAACGACCCTAACGGTCTGTGTTTTTTTGACGGTCTTTATCACGTTTATTTTCAGTATTCACCGGGCACGCCCGACGGCGAAAGTGTGCGCCGCTGGGGTCACTATGTAAGCACTGATCTTCTCTCCTGGAAATATAAGGGCATCGTTCTTGATGCCGATATTCCCGAAGACCGTGACGGCGTCTTCTCCGGCTGCGCTCTGCCTTCCGGAGATCACATCGATTTCTTCTATACAGGCAACGTTATGGAGGAAGGCGATCACGATTATGTGCTCGAAGGGCGCGGTGCAAATGTCATCCATGTCTCGTCTCCTGACGGTTTTTCGATGTCCGCGAAAAAGGTCCTTCTCCGGAATTCCGATTATCCTGATTTCTGTTCCTGCCACGTGAGAGATCCCAAGGTGTGGATCGAAGACTGCATTTACAAGATGGTATTAGGTGCACGTACAAAAGACGATAAGGGATGCGTGCTTTTGTATGAAGGCAGCAGCATCGGTTCTCTTGAATATAAGAAGAGTTTATCAGCGCCTGATATGGGATTTATGTGGGAATGCCCTGACATGTTCGATATCGGTGGAAAGCGTTTCCTCGCATTCTGTCCGCAGGGAATTCCTCAGGGAGAATATAAATATCAGAATCTGTTCCAGAGCGGATATTTTACCGTCGACGGTGATGAGCTTTCTGATTTTGAAGAGTTCGATTACGGCTTTGATTTCTACGCACCGCAGACATATGTTGCTCCGGACGGAAGAAGACTTCTTATCGGATGGATGGGAATCGGTGACGGTTCATATACAAATCCGACAACAGAACTTGGCTGGCAGCATTGTCTTACATTGCCGCGCGAACTGAGTTTAGGTGAAGACGGGAAGATCGTTCAGAAGCCTCTAATAGAACTGGAAGGAATCAAGCGTTCTTCAAAGCATGTTGATGGCGAGGCGTGGGAAGGACTTCCGTTTGAGCTTGATGCATCTGAGTTTACAGATAACGTAGCAGTAAGCGTGTCCGGTGCAGAGATCACATGGGATAAAGAAAGCGGTGTTTTAAGCCTGCATTTTACGAATGATGAAGGTTTCGGAAGGACGTCACGCAGGATACTTTTGAAAGACCTTAAGAACCTTAAGATCATTGCTGATATATCTTCACTGGAGATCTACATCAACGACGGACAGTATGTAATGAGCACGAGATTCTATCCTGAATACAGACAGGTGAGAGTTGCCGTTACCGGTGCTTCTGCTGAAGTTTGTCCTTTAAGACTTAACGATACTCTTGTTGCGATCGGTGAGGCTCTTATCGATTTTATTCCTGACAAGACCGGATGCGAGTTCCATGAGGTGGGAGCGTTCTCTCCTGCGACGGGCGGAGCGCCCGCTAATGTGTGCGGCGCTTTTTCGAAGCTCGGCGGCAAGTCCAGGATGCTGACAAAGTTAGGGGATGACCCCTTTGGAAATGTCATCACTAGAACTTTGAATGAAGCCGGCGTTGATACGTCATATATAAGTTACACTGATGAAGCTAATACCGCGCTCGCATTTGTGAGCCTGGCAAAAGACGGCAACAGAGTGTTCTCGTTCTACAGGAATCCTTCGGCGGATATGCTTTTCGAGCCCTCGGAAGTCACAGACGAGATGCTTGACGACTGTTATGCACTTCATTTCTGCAGTGTGTCCTTAGGCGATTTTCCTATGAAGGACGCGCACCGCACCGCGATAACTCTCGCAAGAAGGCAGGGTGCGATCGTAAGCTTCGATCCGAATCTGAGATTTATGCTCTGGGATGACAAAGACGAATTAAAGAGAGTCATTTGGGAATTCCTTCCTGACTGTGACATTCTCAAGATCTCAGACGAAGAACTCGAATTCATAACGGGCGAGTCTTCTATCGAGAAGGCTATACCTTCGCTCTTTACCGGCAGCGTCAAATTAGTGATCCTTACAAAAGGCAAGGACGGCGCTTCTGCATATAACCTGAACGGCTCTGTCGATTCAGTTGGGCCTAAAGTAAAAGCGACAGATACGACAGGCGCGGGTGACGCATTCATCGGATCGTTCCTTTGGAAGATGCATTCATTAAAGCTCGGCAGAGATGATCTTGCGTCATGTCCTTTATCTGTTATTAAAGAGTGCCTGGATTTCTCCAACCGCTACTGCTCAATAAGCGTTCAAAGACCGGGCGCGATCCCGTCGTATCCTGAGATCGGGGAGATTTTAGCGCAGATGGAGAAATGAGCATATAGAGCAGTTAATTACACATTGCACAAAACACAGGAGTTATTTTCTACCAACTGTTTTTCCTGCCTATGAAACCAGGTCTTCAGATGTTGAATCGTTAATGGCCGAAATAGATAGGACAGTGTATTCTTCTTAAAAATAGTTTGTCATATCCGCCTCCCAAAGTTGTCTATAATAATGAAGGAGGCATGTCAGCATGACAGATGAAGGTATCGTAAGTTTATATTGGGATCGTGATGAACAGGCCATAACAGAGACTGATCTGAAGTATGGCAGGTACTGTTTCGCGATCGCATATAATATCCTCTGCAACAAAGAGGACTCCGATGAGTGTGTTAATGACACTTATAACAAGGCATGGAATTCAATGCCTCCGCAAAGGCCTGTGTTTCTGTCGGCTTTTCTGGGAAAGATAGTAAGGAATATCTCACTTAACAGATATAAAGAGAATAAGACTCAAAAGCGTGGCGGCAGCCAGATCGAACTGATCCTTGATGAGCTCGGTGATGTCGCATCTGATATGCCCGGTCCTGATGACGAGATGATGATGAAGCAGATGGAAGGTGCGATCAATGAATTCTTAAGAAACCTTCCTGAGGATAAGAGAGTAATGTTTGTCCGCCGTTACTGGTATGCGGATGATATAGGAGCAATCGCAAAAAGAATGGGGATCAGTGCGAATAATGTGTCAGTCGAGCTCCGCCGCATCAGGCTCAAACTCCGCGGGTTTCTTATTGAAAGGGGGTTCGATGTATGAGAAGAGAAGACTTTTTCGCATCACTCGAAAACATCGATGTGAACTACATTGATGAAGCTGAGCATTATCAGGGCTCTAAGCTCAACAACCCTCTGTTCATGTATATCGGAATGGCTGCGACAGTCTTAGTCGTGGCAGGTTGTGCCGTATTGTTTTTTCTGATGAATAACCGCGAAGATGCTTCGGTTGAAACGACCGTTGAGACAAAGACCGTTACGGAACGCATAATAAACGGAACCGGCGCATCGGATGTAACGAAGGAAACATTTAACGAGAAGGATGACAGGATCAGAATGCTTCATAAGAATAATGTCGAAATACCTGACGGCACGGTAGCCGTACTGATGTTTCTGTCAGAAGCTGAGCATCTTGAAGGCTTCGAAGGCTGGTATGCTCCTGAAGATCAGGAAGACTGGAAAGCTGCGGTCAACCGGGCTGTCGCGCGTGTTCAGGATAAAGAGTATCAAGTCTATCCCTATGATGATATGATGCCTGTCCGGTTTTATTGGAAACATGACGGCGTTGAGGACAGCTGGACTTTGGCAAAAGACGGCTCTCTTTGGGGACAGCGTTATACTATCGGGTCTGCCGGTGATGATATGTTCAAGAATAACTATATTGCTCCCGAAGATGCGGCAGAATTAGCAGCTAAGATCAGGAAAGTCTGTGACTTCTTCGGAGCCGATCCGATCGCTCCGGAACAGATAGGCGAGATAAAACTGGCGGAATTGACCGTTAAGGGCAAGACATACAGATTAGAAGATTCGGTTAAGCTGGGCTACTTGGGCAACACAATAAAGAACGCAAAGAAACATATGCCTTCAGGCTGTCCCTGGGCAACTTTGAGATTGACGTTTGCTGACGGAAATATGGTAACGGTTGCACTTGCATCTGACGGCTGTAATATCTGGCAGTCCGACGGTGTTTATTACAAATACGGTAACAGAGAAGATGCGGAGAAGATGTTTGCCTTATTCGGAATCAATCTGGCAAAACTCTATGCCTGATCTTATGAGGAAAGGGGATGATGTTATGAGACGCTTAATACTTTTAACAACTCTTAGTCTGATCATCTGCCTCTTGCTCTGCTCATGCGGCAAGATTAACGGATATAACAAGAAGGATCTTGTTCCCATCAATGAAAGGGCAGGCACTGACAACATTAAAGTGTATTGTGTTGACTGCAATGAAGGAAAAGATATTACGGTTAAGATAAAGAACCTTACGGATGATGTCTTTGGATTTGGCGAGTATTACACGATCCAGGTCTTTGTTGACGGTGTTTGGTACTACGTGCCTTATGTAAACGAGAACATGGTCCATGATCTCGGCCATGAATTATCGCCGGGCGCAAGCGACACTCTTACCTACAGCCTGTTTCCTTATGGCGGAAAGCTTTATCCCGGTCATTACAGGATCGCGTGCTGTGGGATAGGGGATAACCTTAACAACTATTACGCGGAATTCGACGTGACGGATAACGGGCGGTTTGCATGGGAGGAGACTGAACCTGACGGAGAGTAAGATGGCCTTGGGCCGCCTGAACTCCCAATTAAGGATTTGTTGCCTTCTAAGCGGACACAAAGAGCAACATTTAGAGCAACATGGCCGATGTTGCCTTTTTTGTTGCCTTCTGGGCGGACACAGAGAGCAACATTTCGAGCAACATGGCCGATAAACCTTGTCGACAAAAATGTAGACACTTCAAAGGCGGTTTTGTCTTCAATTTTGTCTATTAGAGCTGAATCGACAAGAATGCAGACACTTCAGGGGTGTTTTTGTCGACATTTCCGTCGACAGCAAAATCGTTTATTGATCTTTCTTTCCCGTGCGCGAAAAAAGGCAGTATCAGTCTACAACACTGCCTTTTGTTGATGCATAAGAGTCAAATTGGGGTAATAGTGTGTCAGTTTTTCGCGGTTTTGACACCTTTTTCCGGATCGTGACACATGAGAAAGCCGTCAACCAAGGAGTGTTTTGTCGAACAGAATGCCCCTGAAATGATATAGAAAAAATATTTAACAAATTTCCAAAAAATTACAAAAACCCCCTTGCGTTAAAAAAAGATTACGAATAGAATACAGATGTGTGGTGATTCGGGGAGATAATTCCCATTCTGGTGGAGGAAAGTGGCTCAAATTGAGACCGCGGCCCCCACTTTAGCACAAAATCAAGAAGAAACGAAAGACTCAGAATGAGAGACATTAAGAAAGTAGACGCTAAGGGGAGATTTTTTATCCCTTCAAAGCAAAAAGAATTGCTTGGCGAAGAGGTTGTAGTAACAAACAGCCTCGATGTCGGCTATTTGTGCGTTTACTCGAAGGATCATTTTGAGAACGTGGTTAAGACACAGCTCGCAAAGCTCAATACCATGGACGCTAACGCCCGTAAGATCAAGAGAGCGATCATCGGTGAGGCTTGTGAAGTAAGCGTCGATTCCCAGGGCAGGATCTCTGTTAACAGTGAGCTTTGGGACAGAATCGGTGCAAAGCCCGGCGATGAGATCTGTGTATTTAATGACGACGGTAAGCTGGACATCTGCACTAAGAGTTTCTATGACAATGAGGATCATGACCTCAGCAGCATAGAAGGATTGGAGACGAAGTATTATGTTGAAGGTCTCTGATTTTGATCACATTCCTGTTCTTCTTTACCAGACGGTTGACGCGCTTAACGTCAGACCGGGCGGTATCTACGTCGACTGTACTGCAGGCGGCGGTTCACACAGCGCCGAGATCGCAAGAAGAATGAAGGGACAGGGGATCCTTGTATCGATCGATAAGGACGGAGCAGCTCTTGCCGCATGCATGGAGCGCAAGGATGCTTTTGCAGGTATCGACTGGATGCCCGTTAAATCTGACTATAAAGATATAGATGACATTATAAGAAGCCTTAAGATCGGCAAGGTCGACGGCATCATGGCAGACTTGGGTGTTTCTTCATATCAGCTTGATACAGCAGAAAGAGGCTTCTCTTATATGAAGAACGGCCCTCTGGACATGAGAATGGACCCTGATGAATGGCTTACGGCAGCAGAGGTCGTAAACAGGTATTCGAGAGATGAATTAGAGAGGATCTTCAGGGAATACGGCGAAGAGCATCATGCGGGAAGGATCGCTGACGGCATCGTTGAGAGAAGAAGAACAAAGCCTTTCACAAGGACCACGGAACTTGCGCAGGCTATAAAGGATTATATGCCGGGGCATGGCAGAGGTGAGGACCAGCATCCTGCAAAGAGATGCTTCCAGGCAATAAGGATCGAAGTCAATCACGAGCTTGAAGGTCTGGAGTCACTTTTGAACGACGGAATCAGAAAGCTCAAACCGGGCGGAAGATTTGCGGTCATTTCCTTCCATTCTTTGGAGGACCGCATCGTAAAAGAAGCGTTCAGAAGGGCAGAGAATCCCTGCACGTGTCCTCGTGACTTCCCCGTCTGCGTTTGCGGAAAGAAGTCGCTCGGTATGGTGATAACGAAGAAACCGATCGAACCGACGGATGAGGAAGTTGAGATCAATCCGAGATCCAGAAGCTCGAAGCTCAGAGTGTTTGAGAGGAACGATAACGAGCAATACAACTAAGAATTAAGTAAAGGTAAGAATCAGTAATGGCAGTCAAGACAGCATCGAAAAGAAGAATTAAAAGCTTCGATGTAGGCACACAGGATAAGGTGCTTGACGAAGTGCTGTCTGCCGGAAAGTCGAACTTCAAGTATACCGAAGGACAGATCCTTCCTTACGATCCGGCCATTATCGAAGACGAACCTCTTATCATCGAAGAACCATACAGGGAACAGAATTCTTTGGGCGTAGCTTCTTATGAAGACGTTCAGGAGAGATCTGTCCAGTATGCGAAAGAACACGAAGATCCGCAGACGAGATTAGAAAATAAGAAGAAGAGCAGAAGACTTACCAGGAGAAAGCTTTTCGAGACCATCATATCGATAATCCTTGTAATAGCTATCGGTGTTTTTGTCATGCTGCTCCTCTATCCGCAGACGGAGATATCCGAACTTGCAAGAGACAATTCAAATCTTAAAGACCAGATAAATACCGCAAAAAGAGAGATAGTAAACGCAGAAGAGAACGCGAACGGTGTAGCTGACATGGATGTTATCCGTGCACGTGCCATAGCACTCGGAATGCAGGATCCTAACATGAACCAGGTCATCAGCCTCCCGATCCCCAATACGGATTCATTGAAGACAAGGATCAACTATAACTCTGATGGAATAAATGAGGAAGCGTTCAAGGATTCCAAGGACGCATTGGCTGATTACTATGCCGCGCATCCGGATAAGTAATGGCAGCAATCCCGTCGGAAGTGTTTCCGGGATAAAAAGGGAGCAGATAAAAGAGCCTGCAGAAGGCTCTCCGGAAAACGGACAGGAGAATCAGGCAAAATCCAAACCGGTCAACCGCAGTATTTATGCCAAGGCGTGGATAGGCGTTGTGGCCGTTGTCGTCGTCTTATATACCGTCTATCTGCTCTTCAACCTTTACCGCACGACTGTTACCGATTACGACAAGTATGCAAGAGCTGCCGCTGATGAACAGTGGACGCTCGTAACGTACAGTGCGAGCAGAGGCGTCATCTACGATGCGAACATGGTTCCTCTTGCATCCAATACATACGACTACACGCTTATCTGCTCACCTAAGATGGTCACTTCGACCCTTATGGACAGACAGCAGATCATGGACGGCGTCGTAAACATCCTGGGCGTCAATTACGAGAAGCTCGATAAGATGATCCCGGTAGATCCGACGGATAAGACCGATAAGCGTAATGATGTTGCAGGATGTGATGTCATTAAGAATATCTCCGCAGAGAAGAAGGACGAGTTCTCGAAATGGGCGAAAGACAATAAGGTCAAGGGTTTTGCCTTTGTTGCCGTTCCCCAGAGATACTATAACTACGGAAGCCTTGCTTCACAGGTCGTAGGTTATGCGAAGAACGACGGTGTAAGCCTTAACGGTCTTTACGGACTCGAAGCTTATTACAACACGGTCCTCTCCGGTGATGACGGCTACAGATATTCTGAGACAGATGAGATCACGGGAGGTGTTCTGCCTTATTCCGATGCAACTTCCATAGCCGTTTCCGACGGAAACAGTATCGTTACCAATATCGATATAAGTATCCAGAGAATCGCTGAAGAAGCAGCGAAGGAAGCCTATGACAAATTTGACCCGATCGACGGCGTTTGCGCGATCGTAATGAATCCTTATACGGGCGCCATTTATGCGATGGTATCCATACCGAATTACGACCTTAATGATCCTTATGCAAGACCTTACGGTGTCGGTGAAGAAGCATGGAATTACATGGATTCCGAGACCAGGGTCCAATATGTAATGGCCAATGCATGGCGCAACCGCTGCGTTTCCGATACATACGAGCCGGGTTCAACATTCAAGGCTCTTACTACTTGTATGGCCTTTGAGGAAAACCTTGCAAGGGAAGATCAGACCTTCGACGATGCTCCGTTAAAACTGTCCGAACAGCATACGATCTCCTGCTGGATGCAGAAGACGGCAGGCTTCAACCATGGTCAGGAAACTCTTACCAAAGCATTCGAGAACTCATGCAACCCTGTCTTTGCCCAGCTGGCACAGAAGATCGGAATAACCAAGTATTATACATATGTCCGAATGCTCGGTTTCTACGATGTAACAGGTATCGATCTTCCCGCCGAAGGTAAGGGCATTTTCCATAAGAATCCGTCGAAAGTCGACATGTCCGTTTTGTCTTACGGCGAGTCTTCGACGGTTACGCCTATCCAGCTCCTCACATCCTATTGCGCCATCGTTAACGGCGGCGACCTTCTTGTTCCGCATATCGTCAAGTACATTACGGATCCTGAAGGGAATATCGTGGATGAGATCGAGCCTGAAGTAGTCCGCACGGTGTTCTCCGAAGATACCTGCAGAAGAGTTCGAAAACTGATGGAAGGCGTTGTCTCCGACGGTACGGGTTCAGCCGGTAAAGTTGCAGGTTATGCCGTCGCAGGTAAGACATCAACATCCACTATCGACGTCGGTGAACTTAAGGGACTGCACGTGCTCTCATTCTCTTGCTATGCACCTGCATATGACCCTAAGATCGCGGTCCTCGTTGTAATTAATAAGCCGAGAGATAAGAGCGTAGGTTCATCATCTGCGGCATCGACAGCTGCAAAGATAGTTGAAGGCACGCTCTCCTATATGGGTGTCGAGAGAAAATTCACCGAAGAAGAATACAGCGAGATGCTCAAGGAATGGTACGTTCAGAAGGTCGACGGACTGCCGGCATCACAGGCTGCATCGAAGATCTCCGTTAACGGCCTTTCAACGCTCTACGGCACGCTCGACATGAATTCCGAGACCATTGTTGCCAGAACATATCCGGACTTTTACAACACGCTCTATAAGACGGGTGTCGTTGTCCTCTATCCTGAGAATGTTTCAAAGGAGGAGATGCTCACGACAAGAGTTCCGAATATGGCGGGAATGTCTGCGATCGAGTGCATTGAGGCGTGCCTTAAGATGAATCTCAACTGCAAGATCGACAAGGACAGCGACATAAAGGGAGTCTGCGTAAGCCAGAGCGTTGCTTCGGGTCAGACAGTCTATGCTGGCGATATCATCCGCGTTAAGCTGTCCGGAAATGCCAATGTGGATTATAACCAGCAGAACGATGCGACCAAGTCATCTTCTGTCGTTGATACACAGGGTGAAGACGGCAGAACAGACGTAAACACGAACAAGAGAAGAGAGAACTAGTGCTCTCACGCACAAACATGGGAGGCACCTTTACATGAATTTCATTGTTTTTGCCACATAAGAGATTGAACTTTTTGTTTTAATATATTTGTCGGTGGAAAACCGCCATATACAGACAGCGGCAGAGGAAGAATAAATGAAACTCCTGGAAGTTCTTAACAACATAGATTTTGAGACAGTAGCGGGTGATCTCAACAAGGAGATCACATCTGTAGAGTATGACTCCAGAAAAGTAGCGATCGGTTCACTTTTCGTATGCGTAAAGGGCTTTACCGTTGACGGCCATTCATATGCTTCAATGGCGGCAGAGAAAGGCGCTTCGGCTATCGTTGTCGATAAGAACAGAACGTGCCTTACAGCCGATGAATTAGATGCCCTTGCCAAAGAGAATTTCCTCTGCGTCATCGAGATAGATGATACGCATAAGCACCTTGCCGATCTTTGCGCGAATTTCTATGAGCATCCGGAGAAGAAACTTGCGGTTTACGGCATTACCGGAACCAAGGGCAAGACCACTACCGCATTCATGTTAAGAGCGATACTCGAGCAGAGCGGAAGAGACACGGGTCTTGTCGGAACAGTCTGCAACATCATCGCAGGACACAAGACGCATGCAGCGCATACTACGCCTGAAGCAAGAGAACTCTATGACATGATGGATGTCCTCACGAGGAACGGTTCTTCAAGTCTTGTAATGGAAGTCTCCTCACAGGCTCTAAAGCTCGACAGGGTAAGAGGCATCAGATACCGTACTGCTGCATTTACCAATCTTTACGAAGACCACATCGCTCCCAATGAGCATCCCGATATGGAAGACTACCTGTCATGCAAGCTCAAGATCTTCGATAACTGCGAGACGGGCATCTTGAATCGTGACTGCAGCGCTGCAGATAAAGTCATTGAATACTGCAAGGGAAAGACAGAGCTCATTACATATTCGATAGAAGGCGAAGCTGATTTTACAGCAAGGAACTTAAGACCCGAGAGAAGAGGACATGTAACGGGAACTGTTTTCGAGCTTGACTGCAAATATTATAAATGCGATATCTTCGTAGCTCTTCCGGGCAAATTCAACGTATATAACGCACTCTGCGCAATAGCTTCGGCTGTGACGGAAGGCATCGATATCGAAGTCATCAAGCAGGCGCTCGAAAATATCAGCGTTCCGGGAAGAATGCAGCCTGTAGAGAACAATTTCGGAGTCAACATCCTCGTTGACTATGCGCATAATGCGGCTGCATTGGAGAGCGTTTTAAATACTCTTAAGGAATATACGGAAGGCAGGATAATCACTGTCTTCGGATGCGGAGGAAACCGCTCGAGGACAAGACGTTTTGAGATGGGCGAAGTGTCCGGCAATCTTTCGGATTATACGGTGATCACATCTGATAATCCGCGCAATGAAGAGCCTGACAGCATAATCGCCGACATCGTTACGGGCATTTCCAAGACATCGGGCAGATATGAGATCGAGCCTGACAGAAGCAAGGCTATAAAGCTTTCAATTAACATGGCGGAAAAGGGCGATACAGTCCTCATCGCCGGCAAGGGACACGAAGACTACCAGATCTTTGCAGATAAAACGATACATTTCGATGATTGCGAGCATGCCAGAAATGCTGTGACCGAGCGGGAAGGAAATTCATGATGTTTACGCTTGAAGAAGTAAAGAAAGCAGTTGGCGGCAGACTCGTCTCTAAAACGGATGAGAATGTTTTCGCGACTTCGATAGAAGTAACCGGAGTATCGACCGATACAAGGACGATAAAGGAAGGCGAACTCTTTATCGCCTTGAAGGGCGAGAATTTCGACGGAAACGACTACCTTGCCAAGGCAGCGGAACTGGGTGCCTCCGCACTTGTTACCAATGATGAGAAGAGAGTTCCCGAAGGCGCAAATGCTATCATCGTGGAAGATACCGTAAAGGCTTTGGGCCTTCTTGCAAATCATTACAGATTCAAGCTGAGCTGCAAGGTGATCGCGGTAACGGGTTCTGTCGGCAAGACTTCAACAAGGACCATGATCGCCGAAGTCTTAAAGACCGGGCTTAAGGTCCATTCATCCGAGAAGAACAACAATAACGAGATAGGAATGGCTCAGACGATCCTCTCCGCACCCGAAGATTCCGATGTCATCGTAGTCGAGATGGGTATGAGAGGCGAAGGCCAGATCTCGTATCTTACGAAGATCGCAAGACCCGACATAGCGATCATAACGAACATCGGCTATTCGCATATCGGGATATTGGAGAGCAAAGATGCGATAATGAACGCGAAAATGGAGATCTGCGAAGGCCTTACAGACGGCGGCATCATCGCCATCAACAGCGACGACAGAAAGCTCTTTGACCACTGCGTTAAAGTGCTCACGATAAATAATTTCATTGCAGGCATCCAGGTAAGTTCAGATGACGATCTTCCGTGTCCCTTGATCGTTTCCGCAACTGACGTAAAAGAGACTGACGAAGGAATGTCTTTCGGCGCGAAGCTTAAGAGGATGGGCGTTGATTCCGAATTCAAGATCCCTCTTAATGTCGGAATGTACGGAGAGCCCGCCATAAGAAATGCCCTCTTTGCGATCTTCTGCGCCTACATGATGGGCATTACCGGTACGCCTGAGAGCAGGCAGAAGATCGCTGATGTCATTAGAAACAAGAGCGCTGTTGACGGAAGAGGCGCGATCACCGAGACAAAGAGATATTTCATAATGAACGATGCATATAATGCATCTCCGGAATCGATGGCAAATTCCTTCCTGAACTTTTCCAAGAAGGCAAAAGGTCACCGCAAGGTATTAGCTCTGGGAGGCATGCTGGAACTCGGCAAATTCGCTCCCGGCCTTCACGAGCTGACGGGTAAGGACTGTGCTTCATATGACTTCGACAGGGTCTTTGTGACAGGAGATAATGCCGACGAATTCATCAAGGGCGCTCACATGGTTAATATGAAGCTCGAAATAGTAAAATGTAAAGATACCGAAGACGTGCAAAGACGACTTGAAGACTACGTCAGAGACGATGACGCGATACTTTTCAAGGCCTCGCACAGCTTTGGATTTGAGAAGGTCGCAAAATATTTTATCGAGAAGGGAAATGCCTGACGGATGGCAGAGAAAAAGGTGAAGTCGATCATACCTGATGTACCGCTGTACGGAACTCCCGGCAATGCGGCAGGTTCAGGTGCGTCCAAGCCTCAGGCTCCCGCCAAAAAGAATCCCTCGAAGGCTCACGCACCTGTCAGAAAACAGGCTCCCGCAAAGCCTTTTGCAGATCCCAAGACAGGCAAGATAACGGATATCGAGAGCCTTATCGAACCTCCGCCGAAGCCCGAGAAAGAAGGCATCAATGCTGCCAAGATCGAGCAGGCTGTAAAGTCATCCAATATCCCGATGATCCTTATGATTTTTGCCCTGATCGTATTCGGACTTGTCATCCTCTACTCGGTATCGGGTCCTGATGCTTACGGCCAATTTAAGGATTCTTCCTGGTTCTTAACGAGACAGATAAGATTCACTATTGCCGGACTGATCGTAATGTTCATCATCTCGTTTATTCCGATCGACTTCTTCAGACAGAAATGGGTCGCTTTCGGCGCTTATGTATTGAGCCTCGGTCTCGCCCTTGCCACGATCGCACTCGGCGTAGGACGTGAGCATGGTGCTGCACGCTGGATCAATATCGGTCCTATCCAGCTCCAGAGCTCGGAGATCATCAAAGTCGCCCTTATCGTTGCCTTTGCCGGATACCGTTCGGTAATCGCGTATCTGAGGAAAGAGGGCAAGATAAGGGAACCCAAGACCAAGACGGGAAAGATCATTGCGCATACTATGATCGAATTCATCATTCCTGTCGGATTGTGCATCCTTGTCGACATTGTCATTCTCCTGCAGCCCCACCTGTCATGCTTCATTATCGTCGCCGCGGTCATCTTTATGTGCGCTCTTGTATCTGAGATACCTGCAAGATCATGGCTCTACGGTATTATCGTTCTGCTTGCCTTTGCAATCGTAGGCGGCGCGATCGCATTTGCGGTAGTACCTGCTGCAAAGCGCGAAAGATTCATGAAGAACTACGCTCACGTTTTCAAGCGAATCGCGATCTTTACTGCTGACGACGAAGAACTCGACAACGAGGACGAGGGACTTACAAGAGACGATACGCGTCAGGTTGACAACGCGCACAATGCCTTAGGTTCAGGCGGAATGTGGGGCGTCGGTCTCGGCAATTCCAGATCTAAATATAACTACGTTTCAGAGGCCCAGAACGACTACATCTTCTCGATCTATATCGAGGAGACGGGCTTTGTCGGAGGAGTCATCCTGATGATGATGTACCTTGTGATATTCTTTATGTGCCTTGCCGTGTGCTGGCGGGCCAAAGACGTGTTCTCCAGAACTATAGCGACCGGGTGTACGGCACTGATATTTGTCGAAGTCCTGATGAATATCTCGGTTGAGCTGCAGGTCATTCCTGCTACGGGTGTTACGCTGCCGTTTGTAAGTTACGGCGGTACGGCACAGGTAACGCTCCTTATCGCATACGGTCTCATTCTCTCAGTATCAAGAAGCGGAACCGTAAGACATGAGAGAAGGAGCCTCAAGTCTCCGGTAAAGCTGTTCAAACGGGGAGCGTGAGACAGATGGAAAGACGCTACATCATTACCGGCGGCGGAACGTCGGGTCATATAAATCCCGCTCTTGCCATAGCGGATCTTCTTAAGGAAGATGCTGCCGCAACCGGTGATACATGCAAGATCATCTTCACGGGCCGCAAAGAAGGACTTGAAGGAGAACTTGTTCCCAAGGCAGGCTATGAATTCCGTAATGTCGAATCGCTTCCGATGCCGTACAAGCCTTCGCCCAAGGTGTTCAAGACGATGAGTGCGAACAGGCGCGGAAAGAAGCAGTGTCTTACTCTGATAAAAGAATTTAAGCCCGACTGTGTTATCAGTACCGGCGGATATGTAAGTGCGCCGCTTCTCATGGCTGCGAAAAAAGCCCGCATTCCCGTAATGATCCACGAGGCTAATGCATTCCCCGGAAGAGCCAATAAGCTCTTTGCCAAAGATGCTCTCGTCATGACGGGTTTCCCCGGTCAGGAAGATATCTTCAGGAAGGCAAAGAAAGTAGTTCATACAGGCAATCCGGTAAGGAGCAATTTCTTCGGAAGGACAAAAGAAGGATCCAGGAAAGAACTGGGAATAGCTCAGGATGAGAAGCTCGTATTTACGATGGGCGGATCTCTGGGCTCTGCAACGCTTACGAATTTTATTTTCGAGACCGCCAAAAAGCCCGAATTCAGGGATGTACATTTCGTGATCTCCGTCGGCAAGCATAATTCCGTCGAGATCACTCAGGAAGTTAAGGATCTTCCCAATCTTGAGATCAGAAATTATATCGACAGACCTGATCTTTACATGTCTGCCGCTGACTGCTCGATCCTCAGGGCAGGCGCCGTTACTTGCGCCGAGATAACCGCCACGGGTGCGTGCGCCATCATGGTGCCTTATCCTCACGCTGCGCACGATCATCAGACATATAACGCCAGATCCCTTGCAGATAAGGGCGCGGGCATCGTGGTAAGTGACGATGATGTTAAGGCCGGAAAGCTCGAAAGCATCCTCTCAGGCCTTCTGAACGACCCTGACAGGCAGGCTGCGATAAGAAAGGCCGGCTTGGATCTTGCGATCAAAGACACCGGTGAAAGAATAACTGAAGCAATCAAGGCGGCGCTTGGGAATAATCCGTAAACTGATAAAATAGCATTATGGATGATAACGAGTTAGACAGATTATTCGGTGAGGTATCTGAGTCCGGGTCAAAGCCGGAGAATGTACCTTCAAAAGACAAGGAAAAGGAGCCTTCTGATAAGGAGGCCGGTGATTCCGAGCGCGCCGAAGAGGTCTTGAGAAAAAACGGTTTCATCATAAGCAAGTATGAAGAGTCTTCCGGAGATGACGAAGACGGAACTGATGAAGATCCGTCTGAAGATGAAGAGACGGATGGCTCAGAGGATACTGAAGAGGGCGCAGATTCCGAAGAAAATGACGAAGAAGGCGATGATTCCGGGGAGGAAGATGCTTCGGAAGAAGAGTCTGATGAAGAAGGTTCTGAAGGATCTGATGAGGAATCTGAAGATGAGTCTGAAGAAGAGTCCGGTAAGTCCGGCAAGGATCATGCAAAAGAAAAATCCGCGAAGAAGGCAAGAAAGAAGCCTGCCCGCCGGTTAAATAAAAAGGGCATAACGATCATATGCCTGTTTGTCCTTATCATCGGCCTTGTGGCGCTGATCTGGTTCCTTCCCGCATTCAGGGTAAGAAATGTCCACGTCGAGGGCAATGTTTCCCAGACTGACCAGGAGATATTAAGACAGCTCAAGCTTGAATATAATGCGCACCTCATGGGCGGTGTAAGCGGCAATATCCTTGATGTCATAAGACTTGATTACGGCAAGACCGAAGAGCGCATCAAGAGGGAGAATCCTTATATCGAAGATATCAGAGTATCCGTAAAACTTCCTTCAACGGTCGACGTTACCGTCAAGGAGCGAAGCAAGATATGCTATGTCAGGACCCCTGACGGCTACGCTGCCCTTGATAAGGACGGCATCGTGTTAGAGCTGTCTTCACATGATACGGGCAAAAGGGTAAGACCTGTTATCTGCGGCCTCAACGTAAAGTATGCGGAGCTCGGAAAGCCCGTCACGATAGGTAATTCGAACGATTACAAGAAAGCGATAATAGTCTTGGGAGCGATCCTTGCAGCCGATAATGCCAGTATTGGCGACAGTTATTCAATGTTTGAGAACACCCTGGAAGTAAGGATGCTGCCCAGCGGCTACATCTTCCTTACGGTCTATTCACCTTCGGGAAAGCTCATTCAGATCAAGTTAAACAGCCTCGAAAAGATAAGCGACAAAATGGCATGGCTCCTTTATGCCTTTAATTCGGAGGCTTTAGACAAGACTAAGACCAAAGGGTTCCTTGATATGACCGGCGATGACCCGACTTTAAGGGAATACTAATAAAGTTGCTTGCTTTCCGCCATTTAATGATATTATAAATGTGAAGTTTTCTTTACAATCACACAGTATTTACTATTGTTTGTATTGATTGAAACTTGTGTTTGGGTTAAAATTTTCAATGGTTAATAATATTTATTTAATCAAGAAATCTTTTTAATTTATTTTTGGCACAATAAAGAGTACGGAGGAACAAAAGGATGTCTGACAGCAAGCACAGCTATTCAATGGACGAATCTAATGTTGCAAGCATTAAGGTAATCGGCGTAGGCGGCGGCGGAAGCAATGCCGTAAACCGCATGGTCGAGAGTGGTGTCCAGGGCGTCACGTTCATCGCTATCAATACAGATAATCAGGCACTTGCCCGCAATAAGGCAGAGATCAAGATCCAGATCGGTGAGAAGGTTACCAGAGGCTTAGGCTGCGGTGCTGATCCCAGCGTTGGTGAGAAGGCAGCAGAGGAGTCCAGAGACGAGATCGCTGAAGCTATCGCTAACACAGACATGCTCTTTATCACAGCCGGTATGGGCGGCGGTACAGGAACAGGTGCTGCTCCCGTAGTTGCTCAGATCGCAAGAGATCTCGGAATCCTTACAGTTGCTGTTGTTACAAGTCCTTTCACATTTGAAGGCGCTAAGAGAGCTGCTAACGCTGAGCGCGGTATCCGTGAGCTCCAGAAGTCCGTTGACTCTCTCATCATCGTTTCCAACGATAAGCTCTTAGACGTTGTCGATGACAATACAAGCTTCGAAGAAGCATTCAACATGGCAGACCAGGTATTGAAGTTCGGTGTTGCCGGCATTTCCGACCTCGTTGCTATCCCCGGACTCATCAACCTCGACCTCGCAGACGTTACACGTGTCATGAAGGACGCAGGCGTTTGCCACATGGGTATCGGCCGTGCTTCTGGTGAGGACAGAGCTTCCGTTGCTATCAAGCAGGCTATCAATTCACCTCTCCTCGATACAACTATCGACGGCGCTACAGGTGTTATCCTTAACTTCACAGGCGGCAGAGGAATGCGTCTTTCAGAGATCGACACTGCTTCTTCCATCGTTCGTCAGGCAGCAGCACCTGAGGCAGAGATCATCGTCGGTGCAGTCGTTGACGATTCACTTGAAGATGAGCTCATGATCACAGTCATCGCTTCAGGCTTTGACGGAACAGTCAATGCTTCTGCAGGCCACAGAGCAAGCACATCAGTTCTCTCCAGAGAGAATCCTACTTTGATTTCAGCAAGACAGCCTGTTGCTCCTCAGCCGAGAACAGACTATACACCCAGACAGCCAGAGCCCGCTCCGGCACCCGTTCCGGTACAGAGACCTCAGCCCGGCTTCAGATTCGGCGATGAGTCCGTAGCACCCGCACCTGCTCCTCAGGCAGTTCAGCAGGTTCCCATGCAGCAGGCTCCCGTTCAGCAGATGCCCGTACAGCCCATGCCTCAGCAGGCAGCTCCCGCACCCTCTCCGATCCCGACACAGCAGCCGGTACAGATGGGTGGCAGACCTCAGGCTAACGTAGCACCTGCAGCTGATGAGAAGGCTCAGAAGTCAGCTAAGCCTTGGTTCATGTTCGGTAAGGACGGACAGTAATTTAAAGGAGTTCTTCCGTGATCTGTCCGAAATGCGGCGCGAATGACGACAAGGTCCTGGATTCAAGACCGACAGATGACGGCTTTGCTGTCAGAAGAAGACGGGTATGTCTAGTCTGCGGTGCAAGGTTCTCGACGATCGAAAAGATAGAAGGCTTAAAGCCGATGGTCGTCAAGAAGGACGGAACCAAGCAGCTTTACGATCCTGATAAGATCCTGAGAAGTCTTGACGTTGCCTGCCAGAAGCGCGGAGTATCTCAACAGGTCAAGGAGAATATCGTTTCCGATATTACGCATCTCGTAGAAGAGAGATTTAATAAAGAGATAACCTCGTCTGAGATAGGCGAGTTTATCATGTCGAAGCTGATGGACATAGACCGCGTATCTTATGTCCGCTTCGCATCGGTATATAAGAACTTCACGGATCTGGATTCTTATACGGCCGAGATCAATAATTTTGACGTGGGAAGCATAGCTTCTGACGAAGGGTAAGGGCTTGTAACATTGTTACAAACAGGGAAAACCTAAGAAAGTTGTAGACCAGGGGTGATCTTATGGCAGCTAACAAGGTTTTGCTCGTAGACGACGATCCGGGCATCATTGAAGTACTTAAGCTTTACTTTGAGAAAGAGGGTTATCAGGTATCCACATGCATGCAGGGTGATAAAGCAATAGCTGCTTTCAACGCCTTTGCACCTGATATCGTTATCCTGGATCTCATGCTTCCGGGAATGGACGGCAACGACATCTGCCGCGAGATCAGAAAGACATCCGAATGTCCGATCATCATGCTCACAGCAAGAACCGATACTCTTGATAAGATCGTCGGTCTTGAATTGGGTGCTGATGACTATATCCCGAAGCCGTTCGAGCCTAAAGAAGTACTTGCCAGAGTCAAGGCAGTATTAAGACGTACAGATAAGCGCGACGCAGCTCCCGCAGCTGCCGAGAAGAGTGAAGGATCTTCCGACATCATTACCTATCCCGGTTTTTCCGTCGATAAGATCCGTTATGTTGTAAGTGTGGACGGCAAAGAGATCTACATGCCGCCCAAGGAGCTTGAGCTCTTATTCTTCCTTGCATCCAATCCGAACAGGGTATTCACTAGAGAACAGCTCTTGGAGAACGTTTGGGGATACGATTTCTACGGAGAATCCCGTACAGTCGATGTCCACATCAAGCGTATCAGAGAGAAGATCGAGAATCCCGACAGAGAACAAAACTGGAGTATTAAGACCGTTTGGAGCAAGGGTTATAAATTCGAGACGAGGTAAGTAATCAATGACGCCGAGAGCTGACGGTAAGCGGGTATCGGCGGGATTTGCCGTTTTTCTCATATCCTTCCTTGTATTGACGACTTTGATTGTTTTTGCAGTCTTGTTGTTCCTTTCATATGAGAATATGTATAACAGCCTCGTTATTGAAGTATCCGCAGGTACCGACGGCGCATGCAGGGACCTAGCTTCCGATATTACTTCGATCACGTCGCTTCAGGATGAAGCATTCAGATATACACTTAATGACGACGGTTCGGATAATTTCAAGAATTCGAGGATTATCGACAAGTTCGTCAATTCCCAGACATACCGTTCCAGCGGCTCTGTCTATATAACGGATAAGGACGGCAGGGTCTATTGCCGCAACAACTTCGTTTTCGACGCCTTGGATAACATAGAGACGTCAGATGACGGTCCTTTGAAGATCACAAGGGAAGACGTATTGGAGATGCTTAAGACAGCTGACGCTGAGGGCCAGGCCAGGATCTCTCCGTCCAGTACCGGCAGGGTCGTTTCCATTAGCTGCATCAAGGTCACCGGTACCGGGTATTTTGTAATCGTAAGCAACAGTGAAGGAACGGAGCAGACCAGGGCAGATTATGTCAGGATCATCCTCATTCCTGCAGTGGTTGCGATGATAATAGCGATAGTCCTTTATGCAGTATTCGTTTATTTAAGCCTCATGCCGATAAAGGACATCTCGCATGCGATCTCAAGAGTTGCCGAAGGAGATTATTCCGTAAGAGTCAATCCGAAGTATTCTGATCCTGATGACTATGCGACTTTATCGATATCATCGGAATTCTCGGAGATGGGCAGCACGGTCAATAAGATGATCGAATCGCTCGAAAACCAGGAGCGCGACAGAGAGATGTTCATCTCATCTATCGCCCATGACATAAGAACTCCTCTTACATCTATAAACGGCTTTGTCACCGCCATGTTAGACGGCACGATTCCTGAAGATAAGCAGGATCATTATCTTGATCTAATCAAGCAGCAGACTGACAGGATAAGAACACTCGTAACCCAGATGACTGAAGCGTCTTCGCTATCACACCCTGATCCTGACATGATGGAAGAGTTCAATATCAACGACATGATCAACGACATCGTCGATAACCTGGAAGCGCAGCTTACGGACAAGCAGATAAGAGTAATAAAGTCATTGGATCCCGGCCCCGGCATCATGGCATATGGCGAAGCGCAGCAGCTTTGCAGAGTAATAATCAACATCATCACTAACGCGATCAAGTTCACGCCCCAGAACGGCGAGATCAAGATATCCACTGAGACCAATCCTAAAGCAAGGAAGATATTCATCTCCGTAGAGGACTCCGGTGCGGGTGTTGAAGAATCAAAGAGACAGAGGATCTTCGAGAGTTTCTATCAGGCAGATTCCTCACGTAAATCCGAAGGCTTCGGCTTAGGTCTTTACATCTGTAAGCAGATCCTTGCAGGTCACGGGCAGACTATCATCTGTGATGAAGGACGTGAATTGGGCGGCGCGAGATTTGTATTCTCGTTCCCTTATCCGCCTGAAGAGCAGGAGCATTGATCTTGGCCGGCAATAATTCGAAAAACAAAGCTCTCGCTAATAAGATATTTGATGCGCTGTCAAGGGAATTTCCCGACAGCACCTGTTCTCTTGAATACGATTGTCCCCAAAACTTAGCTATACGCGGCATATTGTCCGCACAATGCACCGACAAAAGGGTTAATATTACTGCAGCAGACCTTTTCGCGAAGTATCCGGACATGGAGTCGATCGCAAGAGAAGATCCTGAGGCTATCGCAGCCATCATCAAGCCCTGCGGCCTTACTGCATCCAAGACGAAGTCTGTAATGGCTTTTGCGGAGAAGATGACCGGAGAATGGGGAGGCGTTATTCCTAACGATGTTGACCTTCTGATGGAGGTTCCGGGCATCGGAAGGAAGATCGCAAACCTCATCGTGGGAGAGGTCTACAAAACGCCTGCAGTAGTTGTTGATACGCACTGCAAGCGCGTAATGAAGAGAATAGGAATAACAGAGAGCACAGACCCTGCGAAGGTCGAGAAGGACATAATGAAGGCATTTCCTGAAGATCAGTGGATCGCTATAGGACATCTGTCCGTCGATCTCGGAAGAAAGTACTGCACGGCCCAGTCACCCAAATGCGGTGATTGTCCTTGTGCTTCTTTCTGCAAAAGGAGGATATAAGACATGGCAGCAATCCATCTGTCTAATCCCGTAACCGATCTTTACGGTGTCGGTCCTTCTGCCGAAGAGAAGCTTGCAAAGCTCGATATCTATACGATCTACGACCTTATAGCTTTTATTCCGTGGCGTTACGACGACTGGTCGAAGGTAGGCTCGATCGGTTCATTCGATATGGCCGACCGCTTTGATGACAACACCGGTTATGACCTGTCATTCAGAGGAACCATAACCACCAATCCTTCGGTCAATATCACGAGCAGGAAGAAGCCTTTGAGTTTTTTCGTGACAGACGGAACCGGAAGGATCAAGCTGACATTTTTTAACTCACCGTATCTTTCCGGGAAGTTCTCTTTAGGAGATGAGTGCTTTGTCCATGGTCAGGTCACGCTCTTTAACGGCCAGATGCAGATGGTAAATCCTTATATCGAGAAGGCTGAGAAGATCTCTGATGATGCGCTTGTAAGGCCTGTATATCACTTAACGGCGGGACTTACATCCAACAATATCTCCAAGTGGGTCTCCACGGCATTAAAGCTCTGCGGCGATGAGCTATTATCCTGCATTCCGGCAAGTATAGCTGAGCAGAAGGGCTTCGTATCACCAAAGGAAGCTTATATGATGGCGCACTTCCCGGCTTCACTTGAGGATGCCAGAAGAGCCAGGGAACAGCTGGCTTACGAGGAATTGATCCTTCTTGGTATCGGCATGAAGCTCTACAGCTCAGGTCACGGCATAAAGGAAGTTGCAGAGCAGGTAATACCGTCAGGTCCAAATGCAATAAGCCGTGATCTTGCAGCAAGATGGAATCAGATAAAGAGCAATCTCGGTTTCGCCCTGACAGGCGACCAGACGGCTGCATTCAGAGACGTCCAGACAGACCTCATGTCCACTACTCCGATGAACAGGCTTATACAGGGTGACGTAGGTTCAGGCAAGACTATGGTTGCAGCCCTGTCCATGCTTATTACCGCATTGATGGGCAAGCAGGCAGTGCTCCTTGCACCTACTTCAGTCCTTGCTTCGCAGCACTATAAGACATTATCCGGTCTTATGAAGGACAGCGGCATGGAGCCGGTTCTCCTGCTCGGTAAGACGAAGGCTTCGGATAAGGCTGAGATAAAGGATAAGATCGCAAGCGGTGAGGCAAGGGTGATAATCGGAACACATGCGCTTCTGACAGATGATATAAGATTCAAGGATCTTGCGCTCGTAATAGCAGACGAGCAGCACCGCTTCGGCGTAAAGCAGAGGGAGAAACTCCTTTTCAAGGACGAAGGATCTGACGGCACGGTAAAGAGCGTCCATAACCTTGTAATGACTGCCACTCCGATCCCGAGGACCCTTGCTATGGTCATCTACGGCGACATGGCAACATCTGTTATCAGGGAAAAGCCCAAGGGACGTCAGGAGATAACGACATGGTTCGTTAATTCCAAAAAGAGCAAGGCGATAGAAGAGATGATGAGTGTGAAGCTCGCTGCAGGCGAGCAGGTCTATATCGTTTGCGCGAAGATCGATAAGGATGAGACCGAAGCGGGTTCAGACTATCTTGTAGGAGAGCCTGTCGGAGGAGATGAGAGCGTAACCAGCGTTTTCGACATGAAGAAACAGGTCGATTCGATGAGCAATCTCTCACAGTATAGGAGTGCAGTTCTCTACGGCTCAATGAAGGAGAAGGACAAGCTCGAGACGATGGAACGATTCATCGCAGGAGATATCAAGATCCTTATATCCACCACGGTCATAGAGGTCGGCGTTGATAATCCGAATGCCAATGTCATGATAATCATGGATGCGGACAGGTTCGGTCTGTCGACTCTTCACCAGTTAAGAGGTCGTATCGGCAGAGGCGACAAGAAGTCCTTCTGCCTTTTGGTGTCCGAATCAAGATCAGAGCTTGCGCTCTCGAGAATGAAGATGATGTGCGAATCATCGGACGGTTTCGAGCTCGCCGAGAAGGACCTGGAATTAAGAGGACCGGGTGATTTCTACGGCACAAGACAGCACGGTATCCCTACACTTCGCGCCGCAAACCTTTATACTGATATGAAGATAGCGACAGAGGCAACGGAAGCCGTGAATAAGATAATCGAAGCAGGCGGGCAAGAAGCTGAACGCTTAAATGAAGCCATTAAGAAAATGTTCGAATTAAGATTTGCCAGGAAGATGGAGCAGTTATAATGCCTAGAGTAGTTACGGGAAGATTCAGGGGCGCTGTTTTGCAGGCGCCGGAGGGGGATAAGACAAGGCCTACGACTGATAAGGTCAAGGAGGCATTGTTCTCGATAATACAGGCATATGTTCCGGATTCAGAGTTCTTGGATCTTTTCGCAGGTTCCGGACAGATAGGCATCGAAGCCCTAAGCCGCGGCGCAAAGCGAGTAACGCTCGTTGAGAGGAGCGGTCAGGCTGCTTCGGTCATCGGAAAGAACATCGCCAAGATAAGGATGAACGGGTCTGACGAATTAAGGTTCTACAAGAAGAGCGTTGCCCAGGCATTGGAGGCGTTAGGGCAGGAAGGCGAGAAATTTGATATTATATTCATGGACCCTCCCTATAAGGACGTGCCTTTGAGACTTGATGAGGCAACGAAGCTTATAAGCGGCTTCGGCATGCTGAATGAAGACGGGATGCTGATCGTTGAACATGACAAAGACTGTGAGATTCCTGAGGAACTTAACGGTTTAAAGAATGTTCGTTCTTGTAGTTACGGGCTTACAGTGTTAACATTTTTTAAGGATATTAATATTGGAGGATAATGGTTTTGAAGGTAATGCTCTTTCCCGGGACATTCGATCCTTTTACCAGAGGACATAGAGACATTGCTAGAAGAGCGAGCAAGCTCTGTGATAAACTTGTTATTGCAGTCATGGAGAATGCTGCAAAGAAACCGATATTTACTCCTGAAGAACGTGTTGAGCTCATCAAGCTGTCGCTCAAGAACGATAACCTGGACAATGTCGAAGTCATGGCTTGGGGCGGCCTTCTGGTCGACCTTTACCAGCAGCTCGGATGCTGCGCTTCAGTAAGAGGCATCAGATCAGAGTCTGACTTCAGATATGAATCAGAGCACGCACTGGCCAACCGCCTGTTATACTCAGGCTACGACGCCGTGCTCCTGCCCTGCAGAGACGACCTGTCTCTCATCAGTTCTTCGATGGTAAAGGAAGTAGGCTCATATGGCGGAGACCTCTCTAAGATGGTTCCAGCCGAGATCTTAGATTTAGTTAAGGAAAAACTTTTGAAAGGAAGGAATTAATAATGGAGAACAGCAATTTCAATCAGGGCGGACAGCGCTATGACGCTATCAAGCACATCGACTATCTTATCGACATGGTCAAGGATGCTTCGAGCGTTCCTTTCTCCGATAAGTGCTCTATCGAGAGAACAGAGACGATCAATTCACTCCAGATCCTTAAGAACAATCTTCCTGCTTCAGTTGCACAGTCCAACGATATCGTTGCAAGAGCTCAGGATATAATCAGCACAGCAAGAGAGAAGAATAAGAAGATTATCGACGACGCTAACCGCATGTATGCCATGAAGGTCAATGATCACGAGATCACAAGAGGCGCGCGTGAGGAAGCTGCTCAGATCATCGCTAACGCTGAGGCTCAGGCAGAAGAACTCAGGAAAAATGCTCATATCTACGTTAAGTCATTGCTCGAGAACGTTAACGAGACATTGACAGAGAACATCGCAAAGATCCAGACAAACCTTACTGAGATCAACTCAACTCTTGACGAGACAGAGTAATATCCAAAGCTTTAACAACAGAATTACAGGGGATATTTCGAAATGAGATATCCCTTTTTATTTGCCGTATCATTGCGGTACATATATCATCCAAAAGATTTATAATATCGTTAGAAATAAAACGAACAGGATAATAGGAGGTGACAGCCATGATATTGGGTATCGAGATTGAGAACTTCGATGTTTTCGATAAGGACAGAGCAGGAATACTGTTAGACGATTATCTTTCCGATAAGGAAAACGGAACGTCTCACGATGCTTTCAGAGGCCTTAATGCACTGATCGGCCGCAACAATACGGGCAAGACATCTTTCATGGGCTGCATGGCTTTCTTAAGGGACACCATTATCCAGGGATGCGCCGTGGCTTCCATAAGCTACGGAAGACCGGGCTTTGCCAACATGACACCTGATATTTCCAAGCCTTCGGTCTTCAGGATCTTCTTCAAGCTTGAGGATAAGAGCTCCGGCAAGCCGAAGTTCATCCAATATGAACTGGCCATTGTCACCAGCAGGTTCAAGAGCCCTATCATAGACAGCGAGAAGGTAATAATCCTGGCTGATGTCGACGGCACCAAAAAGCCGCTCACTATTTTGGATATAGAACAGGGCAAAGGCACGATCGTAAATCTTGAGGACGGCACATCAGGAAATGCGATAGGTGTTGAAGATGAGCACCTTACTGCATTAAGTCTTTACGGCAAGATCACCGGATACAGGGATTATGTTCTGCTCTACAAAGAGATCTATAACTGGTTCTTCTGCAGCTTCTCTTCGGAGGAACACAGCACATATTATTACGACGGCGGTGCGCCGGGCGGACATAAGCATCTTAACAGCACCGGTTCTAACGTCGGCAACGTGCTTGAATATATCCGCATGGAGAGCGAGGAAGAATACGAGCGCATCGTAAATGAGATCGAGGAGAAGATCCCTTCGATGAAGAAAAAGAAGAATCTTCCTCTTGCGCTTAAAGAGAGCCCAAATAAGCTCTTCTTATATCTGCTCCTCCTCCGCGATTCAAGGCCACGCTCGACTATCTTTATCGAGACTCCCGATAAGGACCTCTACCACGATATGGTCGATGTATTAAGTGACGAGATGCGTGATTACACGATGAAGAACCACTATTGCCAGATCATGTTTTCGACTCACAATCCTTACATCATCGAGACATTGTCGCCGAAGGAGATATGGATCTTCGAGCGTTCTTTCGAGAAGGACGATGGAGATGTGAACATCCGCTGCGCAGGTGCTGATCCGCTTGTTATGGAGCTGTTCCGTCAGGGTATCGGAATGGGTGCGATATGGTATGGCGGACATCTTGATTCAAAACAGGAAGAAGACTGACAGAAGGCTAGAATATGCTGATAGAGATACTTTCAGAAGATAAATCCGGAGCAGTCGTAGTAGAGCGTCTTGCAGAACGGATCGTTGCAAACGAAGGAATGGATGTTGAGGTCAATGTCCATCCACACAGAGGATGCGGAAGCCTGCCCAAGGATCTTACGGCCAAGCCTCCGAAGTTTGCAAGCTCGCTCCTGGATCTCCTTCCTTCGGAACTGCGTGCATACAACAAAGTCTACGCAGGAAAGGATCTGATCCTCATTATCGTCATGGATTCCGATGACAAGGATCCCCAGACATTAAGACAGGAACTCTACAGGGTCGCATCCAAATTCGCACCTGATGTAAGAAACGTTGTGGGCATTTGCACTGAAGAGATAGAAGCTTGGATGCTGGGAGATAAGAATGCTGTTGTTGATGCATATCCTGATTGCAAGACGGAGGTCATAGATGCTTATGAACAGGATTCCATCTGTGGAACATGGGAAGTCCTCTGCAGGGCTATAAGTGAGAACGCTGATGATCTGATAGATATCGGATATCCGGCTATCGGCCACTATAAGGCTCTGTGGGCGGAGAATATCTCGAGATACATGCTCCCGCAGAAGAATGTGTCACCGAGCTTCAACACATTTAAGATGGCGCTCATAACAGCGCTCAAGAACCCTGTTCCGATCTACCGCAGGCGTGAGTTCTGATGGCAAGACATATCTACGTTCACAATCCTTTCTGCGCGCGCAAATGTCCTTATTGTGATTTCTATTCGGTCACCGATCTTTCATGCGAAGAGGCGTTCTATAAGGCTGCTTTAAAAGAGGTTGAACTCATAGCTTCGGTCATTGATGAGACTACAGGAACAAATCCTCTTACAGATATCGATAATAGGGATACGGTATATTTCGGAGGCGGCACACCTACTGTTCCTGACAGCAGGTTTATAACAGCTTTATTGAAGGCAATAAGAGAAGACTTTAGCATCGCTCCTGACGCAGAGATAACCATTGAGGCTAATCCGTCTTCCGTGACACCGGAAAAGCTCGCAGAGTACCTTCAGGCGGGTTTTAACCGCATATCTTTAGGCGTGCAGTCTTTGGACGATGAAGTTCTTAAGACTTTGGGAAGACTTCACGATTCAAAAGGTGCTGTCGATGCGCTCGAAAAGATCTCCGGTGCGGGTTTTACGAACATCTCGGCAGACCTTATAACAGGCGTTCCGGGCGAGACTTTGGAGGGAATAAAAAGAGACATAGAGACTTTTCGCGCACATGGTGTAAAGCATATAAGCACATATTCTCTGATGCTCGAAGAAGGCACGCCTTTTTACGACAGATATAACAAAACGATAGAGGAATTTATCTCACCTGAATTAGAGCGCGAGATGTATCACGGAACGCGCGCGTTCTTAAATGGATCAGGCTATGAGACTTATGAGATCTCGAACAGCTGCATGCCCGGTTATAGAAGCATACATAATTCGTCTTACTGGAACTCATGTGAATACTTTGCAATAGGTGCGGGAGCGCACGGCTATCTGGGTGATATGAGATACGGCCACAGAGACGATGTGAGAGCTTACTTAGAAGAAATGAATACGATTACGCCTGATGCATACAAAGCGTTTCTGGAGGGCAATAAGAGCGACCTGAAGTCGCTTTATGCCGAAGAGATACTTGGCAGGGAAGATAAGATGCGCGAGGTGGCATTCTTAAGGCTCAGGACAACAAAAGGGATCCTTCTGGATGAGTTCAGAAAAGTCTTCGGCGCCGAATTCGAAGATGTTTTCGCTGATGCGGTAAACAGCAATATCGCCAAGGGTTTATTGGAGCGCAAAAAAAGAACGCTCCGGTTAACACGGAGCGGTCTTGATCTTGCTAATGTTGTAATCGAAGATTTCCTTTAAAGATTAGCCTTTGCAGCGGCTTCCTGCGCTGCTCTGTACTTGGCTTCGTCAGCCTTTCTGATAGCGGTACGCATGATTTTGCCGCTTGTGGTCTTAGGGAGCTCATCAACGAACTCGATAACTCTCGGATACTTGTAAGGAGCTGTAGCGTTCTTTACGTGATTCTGGAGTTCCTTAACGAGCTCGGGTGACGCCTTCTCCTTGTAAGCCTTTGTGAGGACGATAGTTGCCTTAACTACCTGGCCTCTCATAGGATCAGGAACAGCTGTTACAGCGCACTCGAGGACTGCATCGTGTGTCATGAGGGCACTCTCAACCTCGAAAGGTCCGATACGGTAACCGGAGCACTTGATAACGTCATCGTTTCTTCCTACGAACCAGATATAACCCTCAGGATCTCTCCATGCAGTATCGCCTGTGCTGTAGTCAGCGCCGGGCCACTGTTCAGCCATTGCTTCAGGGTTCTTATAGTACTCACGGAAGAGTCCGATAGGCTTTGCGGATGCGTTCTTGATAACGATGTTGCCTACGATACCGTCTTCTACCGGTACACCGTTGTCGTCAAGAAGCTGGATGTCGTAGATAGGTGTGGGCATGCCTGTGGAACCCGGCTTTACATCGATCCAGGGGAAGTTTGCGAAAAGAACGCTTCCTTCTGTCTGGCCGAATCCTTCGCGGATCTCAAGACCTGTGTATTTCTGCCACTTGTAGAATACTTCAGGATTCAAAGGCTCGCCTGCCATTGAGCAGTGCTTGATGGAAGAGAAATCATATTTAGTAAGATCTTCCTGAATGAGATATCTGTAGATCGTGGAAGGTCCGCAGAAGGAATTGAGCTTGAGTTTTTCCATGATCTCGAGCATTCTTGCAGCCTTGAACTTCTGTGTATCGTAAGTAACGTTGACTGCACCGCAGATCCACTGTCCGTAGATCTTGCCCCATGCAAATTTAGCCCAGCCTGAGTCAGCCTGTGTTAAGTGCCTGCAGCCGTCGTAAACCTGCTGCCAGTACTTGGCTGTTACGATGTGGCCAAGAGGGAGGGTGTAGTCGTGAAGGATCATCTTAGGCTCACCTGTCGTGCCGGATGAGAAGTAGATAAGCATCGGATCGTATGCATGTGTAGCCTCGTCACCTGTGGGGCGCTCGAAAACAGGGGATGCATTATCAATATCATCTGTCAAAGATCTCCAGCCTTCAGGTGCCTCTCCGATAACGCTGCAGTACTGAACTGTCTTGCAGTCGGGACGTGCTTTATTAACGTGCTCGACGATCTGCGGATCGTCAGCACAAACGATCATCTTAACGTCTGCAGCGTTGCAGCGGTATACGATGTCGTGATAAAGAAGCTGGAACGTAGCAGGAATAACCAGAGCGCCGAGCTTGTGAAGACCTACCATCGTGAACCATACTTCAGGACGCTGACGGAGCATCATTAAGACTCTGTCGCCCTTCTTGATGCCTAAGTTCTTGAACATGTTGGCAACGCGGTTGCTCTTCTCGCTGATATCCTTGAACGTGAAATGTTTCTCGTTGCCGTCATCATCACACCAGATAAGAGCTTCCTGATCAGGAGCCTCCTTGGCATATACGTCAACGACATCAAAACCGAAGTTGAAATCCTCCGGAACATTTATCTTGAAATTCTGCTTAAAATCCTCGTAGCTGTCAAAATCAATTCTGTCTACAAATCTGTTTAATAAATCCATGGGTATTCATTCCTTTTCTACTTCAATTATTTTTGCCTTGGGGTAGAACTGCTAAATCACTCGTTGATAATCGTGAGGAACTTAGCAGTCTCCGTCACGGCGCGCTGTCCGTGAGGCTTCTCTGGATTGAAGTAAATGGAATCTCCTGCCTCTAAAGTAAATTCTCTGTCGCCTACGACTACCTTGATTGCGCCTTCGATGACATAGTTGAACTCCTGGCCGCCGTGGCGGACGAGCTCAGCTGTCTCGGACTTGGACAGGGTAACGATCATAGGATCCATCTGTCTGTTCTTGTAGTTGAAAGCAAGTGCGCTGAAGGAATAGCCGGGATAACGCTCGACCTTGATTCCGTTTCCGCCTCTAACCACTGTATAGTCATCCATTCTCGGAACGTCGCCTGTCATAAGGACAGTCGGATCGACCTTGAAAACGCTTGCCACCTTGTAAAGAAGGCTGATCGGGATCTCCTTCTCGCCGTTCTCATATGCTAAATACTCTTCCGTGCTCACGCCGATCTGCTGTGCTACTTCTTCGGCTGTTAAGTCAAGGATGTCTCTAAGCTCTCTGATCCTGTCGGATATCTGCTTAATGTATTCGTTCATATTGGCCTCCAGATGATAATTTATCAGCGATTGATTATTGTACAACATTATTTTCACGCGTGCGATTTATATAATATTACGCTACTTTAATCCTATTTGTGAATCAACGAATTGTCCATCTTATGTTGCCTATGAGAGCCTGTTTTTAGTTGGTTTGGGGCTAATATTTCGAAAATTTTGCCTCTGAACATCGAAAAGTGCCCTTTCAGAGGCAGAATGCCGGCAGATAACGCGCTGTGCCCCAAAAATGTTAGTGTTGACTAACCCTACCCCTGATTGTTAGTATTTGCTCCATTGAGGGAGTAGCAGACGCTATAGAGGCGTTGTCTAAGTCAACATACTGGTTATTACCTGGCTTATTCTTCCGTGTGAGACTCAAGGCGATTATAGTGGCCTTGGGTTATTTTTTTGCCCGGGCAGAAAGGAAGTTTAATGTTACAACTCATTATCAACAGTGTGCTTCTGGGTGCCGGTCTTGCGATGGACGCCTTCTCGATCTCTATAGCCAACGGCATTGTTGAGCCCGGCATGAGAAAGCGCAGGATGCTCCTTATAGCCGGAGTCTATGCTGTGTTCCAGTTCATGATGCCGATGTTAGGCTGGCTCCTGGTAACTACGCTTGAAGAGATCTTCACTAAATTCAGTGTTCTTATCCCGTGGATCGCATTGATATTGCTCCTTTTTATCGGCGGCAAGATGATCGTCGAGGCAATCCTCGAAAAGAAGAACGGTAAGAAATCCGATGAAGAACAGATGACTAAAATTACATTTAAGACATTGATAATTCAGGGCATAGCAACTTCTATCGATGCGTTATCAGTAGGTTTTACCATTGCAGATTATTCTCTTAAGAGGGCATTTGCCGCATCTTTGATAATCGGCGTCGTCACGCTTGTGATATGCTTAATAGGATTGATCTTCGGCAGGAAGATCGGTGAGAAGATATCGGGGACTGCCACGATTATCGGCGGCATCATCCTGATAGTTATCGGAATCGAGATATTTGTAAAGGGCGTATTCGGCCTTTAAGGAGGAAGCTATGGCAAAGGTTGCAGTATTTATCGCAGACGGCAGTGAAGAGGTTGAGGCTATTACGCCGGTTGACCTTTTAAGAAGAGCAAAAGCAGAAGTAGATATCGTATCCATAATGCCTTCGCTTGAGATCGAAGCTTCAAGAGGCTTAAAGATCAAGGCAGATAAGCTCATCGGCGATATCGATTTTGACGATTATGACTTCCTCATCCTTCCGGGCGGCGTAAAAGGCACAAATAATCTGAACAGCTGCGAGCTCCTTAAGGAAAATGTCGTAAAGTTCAATGAACAGGGCAAGGGAATCGGCGCTATCTGTGCCGCACCTATCGTATTTGCAGGCCAGGGTATCCTTAACGGCAAGGATGCAACGAGCAATCCCGGTGTTTGGGGTGAGCTCCGTAAGAACGGCGCCAATGTCATTGAAGACTCCAAAGTCATAGTCAACGGCAACGTCATAACGAGCCAGGCAATGGGCACTTCCGTTGATTTCGGACTTGCAGTCGTAGCTTATCTCTTCGGTGAGGAAGCCAAGGAAGAATTAAGGAAAAACATAAGATTTAGTGCACTGTAACATTGTTACACTGCGCTTTTAGTTGAATATTCAGAGCGAATCATTTACAATAAGGCGCGTTTGGAGACGTATCGAAGTGGTCATAACGGGGCGCACTCGAAATGCGTTTGTCGGGCAACCGGCACGAGAGTTCGAATCTCTCCGTCTCCGCCAGAATCACATAAACCCGTAAACGGTATTGTTTACGGGTTTTTACTTTTTGTGATGTTATTTAGTATTCCTTCAAGCTGATCATCGCTGAGACCTTTGCATTGTTCAATTATAGAGAAGAGTATTTGGTTGTCTTTTTTGTCGATTACAAAATAATCTGGAAGTGATTGATCGCTGTCACCATATAAATAGGCAGTAGAAACATTAAATGCTTTTGCAATTTCTTTTGCGACTTGTATAGAAGGAGTACGAACACCTGCCTCATATCTCTGATATGCAGGTTGAGTAATACCAATGAGTTCAGCTGCTTCTGATTGCGTCAGTCCGAGATTATTGCGGCAGGATAAAAGCCTTTCAGGTAAGATCGTCTGCTTCATAAACACACTCCGATTATGTGAATTGATTTGAATTATACCATTGAAAATACCAATGGTATATAGTACACTTCATATACCAATGGTATATTAAGAGAAAGGAAGTGGTTTTATGGGAATCTTATGGATCGCATTAGAAAAACTTACAGTATCACCAGAGCCGACAAAAGAGCTCATGAAGGATTATTTGTTGTTCGGCGAGTATTTTTGCCCGCCTGAATACAGAGCTGATAATGTCGGACGTAATCCTTGGTTCTTTGATAAGGATAATAAGCTGGTATCTCTTGGAGGGAAAATGGGTGAGCCTGAAATATGGTATTTCCATATAAAGAAATTTTTGGAAAAGCGGGGATTTCAATTGATAGGTGACCCTAAGATTGTATCAGAAATGGATGTTGACATTGATGTCAGACATTTAGAGTTTGAGAGAATTATCGCTAGATATGACGACAGGCCAATTCTCGAACAGCGGTTTTTAGATGATGACGATATCAAAGTAAGCGAACAAGCAACTGATACTGAAGATAACTGAATTATACTTTGCTGTATCGATTGTAAAGACAATATGTCGGTTAAGATGCGCCTTGATAATGGAATATAATTATAATATAATTATGATGTGGATAGTCTCGTATCATGAAATTTGAATGGGATGAAAACAAAAATAAAGTAAACATTAAAAAGCATGGAATTGGGTTTGCCGAAGCAAGTTCTGTTTTTTACGATGACAATGCTATCTTGTTCGACGATCCTGATCATTCTAAAAATGAAGAAAGATTTCTTCTTATTGGAATGAGTATAAGCACTGGAGTACTTACAGTAAGTCATTGTTACAGAAGCAAGGGAGAAGTGATTAGAATCATTTCAGCGCGAAAGGCAACAAAATCTGAGGCAAATTACTACATTCAAGGCGGTGGAGAATTATGAGAGATAACTATGATATTTCAAAACTCAATCCCAGAAAGAATCCATATGCAGAAAAACTTAAGCGTCAGGTAACAATTAATCTCAAGTCAACAACTGTGGACTACTTTAAAAAGCTTGCTGAAGAGACAGGCATTCCATACCAGAATCTGATAGACCTGTATCTCGATGATTGTGTGAAAAAGGGAATCAAGCCGGACATAAAATGGCAACAACCGGCATAATACTTTTGGATTTTTTTGTTAGAAGGTTGATACAAAAATATAAACCCGTAAACGATATTGTTTACGGGTTTTTATGTTCGAATTAAATCAGCTTGAATATCAGAATTCCTTTTTCATCATGATCCTGACACTGCAAAGATAGGAGATAAAGGCAACCAGCAGACCAAAGGCGGTGATTGCGACAACAACTGTAACGGGAGGAAAACTGTTCAGAGCCGGCTCTATATTTGCCGGGAGGTCTGATTCGTCTATCAGTTTTTTACCCATGAAGATCAGGCCTGCGATGAAGCCGAATATGATATACGTAGCGATCCTGCTTCTTTCTGCACCGAGTTTCAATTGAAGAGGGATCATAACTGCAGGCAAAATAAAAAGAACCGGTATGAGCACTAAACTTATGGGAATGTCTACCAATAAGGCTGAAGCATTCTGGCGGATTATGTATGCAGCGCAGGTAAGTATTGCTCCGACAAGCCATGCAACAAAAGCTGAAAGAAGGCAAAACAGGTACTTCTCTCTTACATATGTTTTGCGGGTAAGCGGCATTGTCATCATAAAATCATATCCGTTATCCATTTCATCATAGATTATTGTTCCGACAGCCAGCATCAGCGCGATCATTGTGACATATCCTATTATGAAAGGCCCCTCCATACTCGTTCCCATGATCAAGGCAATGACCAATATGATCAAAAGGGCAAATTTACGTGTAAGCGCAATCCTTAGATCCTTTACTAAAAGACCAAGCATGTTATTTTCCTCCAGTCATCATTAAAATCAGATCGTCTATCTTGCCGTTCTCGATGACGATATTCGGATAGTTATCAACATAGAACTGCTTCTCATTCGTGAAGCACACATACCCGAAGTTTTCTTTTTTGGTGCTGAGAATATAGCTTTTATCAAGCTTCTCATAATCATCTTCGTTTACCTTCAGGATGGCATAATCGCTCAAGACGGTATCGGTGTCTTCATGAAGGACGATCTTGCCTTCATGTATAAGATAGATGTCATCGCACAGGCTCTCGATGTCTGAAGAGATGTGTGAGGTAAGAAGAATAGAGCAATCCTCATTATCAGAAAGATACTGACGGAGCATATCGAGGATCTCGTTACGTGCTTCTACATCAAGACCGGCTGTGGGTTCATCCATGATCAGCAGTTTTGACTTGTGGCTGAGGGCGACCAGTACGCGGAGTTTTGCGTGCATGCCCGTAGAATAATCCTTTAGTTTTTTATCAATGGCGAGCCCTTGCGCAGCACAATTCTTTCTGAAAAAATCCTCATCAAACGTCGGATACATTTTCCTTAATATGCATATAACGTCCTTTAGATCAAAAAAACGGTTAAATCCTGAATCTGACAACGCAACACCTATCCCGGCTCTCTCCGCCCCGCTTAAGCCGGATGCTTCTTTGCCGTTTATGGTTACATGTCCTTCGTCAGGCCTTATAAGACCAAGTATTGCTTTGATTATCGTGGTCTTACCGGCTCCGTTCTTTCCGATAATGCCTGTAACAGTACCATTAGGTATTTCCATAGAGACATTAAGGCGGAAGCCGCCGTAATTCTTTACAAGGTTATCAATTATGACCATCATTATTCCTCCAATAAGATCCTCACGATCTCCATGATCTCGTCTTTGGTCAAACCTATCGAGCCGGCCTTCTGAACGGCAGCTGCGAAGTCATCTTCGACAGTCTTTTTCCTGGCCTCCATGGCAAGCTGCTTGTCAGTCGCAGCAACGTAAGTGCCTTTCCCGTGTACAGTAACGACAAAGCCTTCTTCTTCTAACTTGTCATAAGCTTTTTTTACTGTAAGAGCGCTTATCCGCAGTTCGGCAGACAAGGATCTTACAGACGGAAGGATCTCGTTCTCTGCAAGACTGCCGCTTATGATCTCGTTCTTGATCTGATCCATAAGCTGCTCGTAAATAGGTACCATTGAGGAGTTGTTTAAAATAATGCGCATATTGTCAACCTCCGCAAACAGTGTATAACAGTATATAACTGTTGTCAACTGTTATATGCTGTTTGCAGATGGCGAAAATCAGACTTTCAAAAAAGTTTTCGACTTATTAGAATAAACATGACAAACAGTTGTCGTGTTTACTCTGTTAGTATCGGATCGGAGCGGAAAACATATGAAGATAGACAGGCTTATCGGAATATTGTCAGTATTGCTGCAGGAAGAAAAGGTAACGGCGCCGGAACTTGCTGAGAGATTTGAGGTATCAAGGAGGACTATAAACCGTGACATAGATGAACTGTTATATGCAGGCATCCCGATAAGAACTTGTCAGGGTGTGGGCGGTGGAATAAGCATTGCCGAAGGTTATAAGATAGACAGAACCATCCTGACTTCAAAAGATATGCAGATGATACTTGCAGGCCTAAGGAGCCTCGACAGCGTAAGCGGAAGCAGCTATTACGGCCAATTGATGGAAAAGATCCAGGCAGGATCATCTGTACTCATAACAGGAAGGGATTCCATACTGATAGATCTTTCGTCCTGGTATAAGGATACTCTTGCTCCGAAGATCTCGACTATTCAGGACGCGATCGAAAACAGGCACCTGCTCGAGTTTTACTATTACGCTCCGTCAGGGGAGAGCAAACGCACGATAGAACCGTATTACATAGTTTTCAAATGGACGAGCTGGTATGTATACGGGTGGTGCAGAAAACGCAAGGATTACAGACTGTTTAAGCTTAACCGAATGGATAAGGTCAAGGAGACAGATAAAGTTTTTTCCTGCAGGAATGCACCGGTACCGGATCTCAGTTCTGAATTGAAATTTCCTCGGAACATAATCCTTAAGGCACTATTTGCTCCGGATATGAAGTGGAGACTTGTCGAGGAATTCGGTCCCGGCTGCTATGAAGAACAGGATGACGGCAGGCTTCTTCTGATAAGAGACTATGCCGATATGGATAATCTTACGATGTGGATGCTAACCTTCGGTGATAAGGCGGAAGTTCTTGAGCCGGAAGAACTCCGCAACAATTTAAAAACAATGGCAGGATCAATGATAAAGATGTATGGAGGATACGAAAATGGCAGAGATCGAAAGATACGACATAAGTGAAGAATGGGCACATTCAGGGATCATTAAGGCAGGTGACTTTTGCTTTTTAAGTTACTGTGTAGGTAATATCGGCGGAACCATCGAAGAACAGATCAACGGCGCTTTCGACCATATGGAGGAAAGGCTTGCGATGGTAGGTCTTACACTTGAATCGGTAGTACAGATGGATTGTCTGTTCAGAGATGTCTGGAATATTCCTGTTATGGAGAAGATCATCAAGGAAAGATTCAACGGCAAATATCCTGTGAGAAAATCCATCCAGACTGAGTTCGCGCATGTGGGCGGTAAGGACGGCCTTATGTTCCAGGCAGATGCAGTCGCATACTGCGGTAAATAAGCTCCGGAGGCAGCAGAAAAATGAAATACGAATGGATAGATGAATATCTTTTGGGAAAACCCGGCGTAACGAGGGATCTCCAGCCGGAATGGAACTGGATACGCTACCAGATCGGCGGAAAGATGTTCGCTGCAATATGCAGGGATGACGATAACAAACCAGTTTATATCACCTTGAAGCTCGAACCTCTTGAAGGCGAGTTCTGGCGCAAGCAGTATGAGGACATAATACCCGGTTACTATATGAACAAGACACACTGGAACTCGGTAAAAGCTGATGGCATAGTTCCTGATGAAGTCCTGAAGGACCTTCTGAATAAGGCTTATGGAATAGTGCTGGGGAGCTTCAGCCAGAAAAAGCAAAAGGAGATAATGGGGGCTGAGTGATCTTATAAGCTGCTGCGGATCTGACTGTAGCGTATGCTACGGTTACGGCTTTATGATAAAATGACATAAATTATTTGACTGCAGGGTTTGTTATGGCGTTTCCGGAATTGGTTTGTGAGGACATAATACTCATATGATGTTCAATTCTTTCTCGTTTATTTGCTTTTTTATAGCGATCCTTATGCCATATTTTCTGATCAAGCCCAAGATGCGCAGAGTGTGGCTGCTTGTTGTCAGTATTCTTTTCTACAGCTTCTGGAATCCGTTATATGTATTCTTGCTCCTGTATTGTATATTGGTCACCTATGTGGCAGGCAGACTGATCGGACGGTTTCAGGATGCTTCCTCAAAGAAGAAATTGTTCCTATCACTTGGAATAGTTCTGGATCTCTTCTTGCTGATCTTCTTCAAATATCAGAACATGATGATAGAATTGCTGGATTCTGTGTTGGGGCATTTTGATTTCAGCATAAATTACCGGTTTGAACTTATGCTCCCGATCGGAATATCTTTTTACACCTTCCAGACAATAGGATATCTGATCGATGTTTACAGGGGGAAGGTCAAAGCTTCTAAGAATATAATCGAATACTCGCTCTTTGTCTCATTTTTCCCGCAGTTAGTAGCCGGTCCTATTGAACGGTCTGAGAATCTTATCGGGCAGATAAAAAACATTGACAAGATAGAGATCCGCAATACCGCGAGGATCAGACAGGGTCTTTATACAATGCTTTGGGGATTCTTCATGAAGGTAGTCATAGCCGACAGAGCCGCGCTTATCGCGGATGCCGTTTTTAAAGATTATAAGATCCTTGGAAGCGTTGAGCTCCTGATCGGAATAATCTGCTTCTCCTTGCAGATCTATTGTGACTTTGGCGGCTATTCTGCCATAGCGATCGGCGCAGCGAAGATAATGGGAATAGATCTGATGGAGAATTTCAACACGCCGTATTTTGCCGGCAGCATAAAAGAGTTCTGGAGCAGATGGCATATTTCACTTACCACCTGGTTTAGGGACTATCTTTATATTCCGCTGGGCGGTAATCGAAAAGGCAAGCTTATAAAATACCGCAACCTCTTGATCATTTTCCTGGTCAGCGGCCTCTGGCATGGTGCAGAATGGAGTTTTGTCGTATGGGGCGGCCTGCATGGACTCTACATGATCATTGGAGATGCAACTTCTTCTGTTAGAGAGCGCCTGACAAAAAGGCTTAAGATCAACACTTCATGCTTCAGCTGGAAATTGCTTCAGGCTCTTATCGTGTTTATGCTGACGTCATTTGCCTGGATATTCTTCCGCGCCGGAAACATTAAGGAGGCCGTGGAATATATCAGCAGGCTGTTTACGGTTTACGATCCCTGGATATTGTTTGACGGCGGTATCTACAGCTTCGGAATACCGGTGATCGAATACAATCTGCTTGCGGGATCTGTTTTGGTTTTGACGATTGTTGATCTGCTTTACCGTAAGACAGGGAAAAAGCTCGATGCTTTGCTTCAGGATCAGAATATGTGGTTCCGGTGGGCTGTAGTTCTTTTCCTTCTTTGCAGCTGCATATTTTTCAATTGCTCTGCCAATGAAGTCGGCGTACACCAATTCATTTATTTCCAGTTTTAAGCGGGCGGTGGCATCATGAGGGAACGTAAAACATATGTTAAAGTGATAAGCTTCATCCTTATCCTGACATTTATTCTTATTTCCGCCGATCACGTCCTTAAGGTTAAATACGTGGATGGCATTTACAGCATGCAGCGCTTTTATGAGCTTGAAGATAACTCGGTAGATGTGCTGTTTTTAGGAAGCAGCCATGCTTTTGAGACATATAATACGTCTGTTTTGTGGGATGAATACGGTATAGCATCTTTTGTCCTGGGCGGTTCAGTCCAGCCTGTCTGGAATACATATTTCTTCATGAAGGAGGCTTTGAAGACCCAGACTCCTGACCTGATCGTTCTGGAAGCGTATTGCTGTACTTTTCCTGTTCTGGATGAGTTAAACGATTATTCAAGACAGATAAAGAATTGCTACGGGATGAAGCCTTCGCTGAACAAATTGGAAGCCATGTGTGTTACAACCACACACAGCAATGCGACCTTCTCTAATAATCTGAAATTCTTTTTCCCGATCAGCAATTATTCATCCAGATATAATGAACTGGCTATGGAGGATTTTGTTGATATTAAGCAGATCCGGAAGTATGAGAACTGGATGGGTTTTGCCACCAATTATGAAAGCGAGGAAAAGGATACTCCCTGCCTCCCCCATGAAGGTCCTGAAGCTCCCATGCCGGAAGAAGTAGAGGAGTATTACAGAAAGATACTTAAGCTTGCAGAAGAAAAGCAGATCCCGATACTTGTCGTCGTATCACCTTACCCTGATATAACTGAAGAGGATGCTGCTATCTTCCGGTATGCAGAAAGAATTACCGGGGAGTACAATGGCGCGGCCTTCTGGAATCCTGCGCTGGATCCTTCCTCGATCGGACTGGATTACAGTATTCATGCCGCTCCGGGCCTGCATCTGAATGAGAAAGGAAATAAGATATACACCGAATGCTTCGGTAATTATATCAAATCGAACTATTCGATCCATGACCGCCGGGGTGACCCCGCTTATCAGAGCTGGGAAGATTGCTCGACTTACTTAAAGAGACTGGATTCGATCGATCGAATGAGAAAACAGCATGATTTCGAAAGCATCTGTGATCAGATCAAAGACGAACGGTTCTGTGCTTTTATCCTGGTCGGGAAAAACTGCACCAATGCCTCTGAACTCATGCGGCCGCTCGGGGAGACTGAATACGAGCCGTTCAGCGTTTATTGCTTTAATGACGGGAAAAATAAAGCATGGTATCTGAATACCGATGTTATTACTTATCAGCAGATCTATCTGCTCTTCCACGACGACCTGACATATTCAGACAGGAGCCGTCTTTCAGAAGAATACGCTGCCGAAGCCAAATCTATCAAAGTCGTCATTTATGACACGATTACCGATGATGTTTGCGATGTGTTTACGATCGACGGCTCAAATCCCGGTTTTGCAGACCGGTAATATCAGTTAAGGAGCTTGTTCCTCCGGACCTTATGGCTTAAGGCTTTTACGACCTCAACTTTTACGACCTCAAGAAGGTTTTTATTAAAATATAATAATTATTTAATATTTAGGGTATAATAGTGTCAAAACTGTCAAACTGTTCTGTGTAGTCATCAAACCGGGCTATCGGTCAGAGTGGCGGGTGAAGGAAGGACACTTGCAGATGAGTAAAAAGGAGTTATCAATATCATACTCTGTTCTCAGGCTGTGGGCTCTTGTATTCATTTCCTTGCCAATGCTCTGTTTCTTTATTGGATGGCTCAGATGGTATTGGGCTGTCCCGGCCTGTCTAGCATTAGTTGTTTGTATTATCGCTTCGGATGAGAACAGCAGACTATACAAAGTGTTATTCAAGAAAAAGGCTCATGATAAGGCAGGCACTTCTTCTGAATTGTCTTCTGACGGGAAGAAGCTGGTTATTTCCAGAAACATTTTAATAGCTGTTGTGATTGCTTCTTTTGCATATGTGTTCTTCTGCGGAGTAGGAAGACTATGGTCCCAGAGCGACGACTTTCTTTGGAGAAATGCCATATTCAGGGATCTCGTAGTGCGTAAGTGGCCTGTCTTCTATGATGCATATGATGGAGCTCTTTCATATTACATAGGCACCTGGCTGCCTGCGGCAATCATCGGAAAATGTGTATTCTTGTTGGGAGCAGGTACCGAAGCATCGTTTATGGTCGCTAATATAGCGGTGCTGATCTATTGTACGGCCGGAATGAGCATACTGTTTTTGCTTTTGTTCATGCATTTCAATGTCTCAAGCCCTAAAAAGGCTGCGCTGGTTATAATCGGCCTGGTATTCTTTTCCGGAATGGACTTTGTCGGAAATGAGTTTAAGATCGACAGCTGGCATATCGAATGGTGGGCACTTACTTTCCAATATTCATCTTTGACTACATGCATGTGCTGGGTCTTCAATCAGACGATTATCCCATGGGTATGTACGGCACTTCTGCTTCATGAGAAGACAGTATCCAATTATGTTCTGATCGGAATGGCATGTTTATTCTGCGGTCCGTTCCCGTTCATCGGTTTCTTTATCTTCTGCGTGGCACTCGGATTAAAACGTCTGGTGGAGACGATTAAGGCTAAGGAGGGAGCGAAATTTGCAAAAGAAGTCTTCTCCATTCCTAATATCTGCTCGATACTGTTTATCTTCCCTATAGTTGGAGCTTATCTGACTGCTAATACCATGATGAGTAATTATGAGTCAGAAGAAGCAGTATTCCTGCCACCTACGTGGTGCTTTGAGAATTATGTATTGTACATTCTGTTTATGCTGTTTGAGTTTGGCATATTTGCGATACTGATCGCTAAAGCATTTAAGAAAAACTATCTGTTTTATGTTATGCTCGCCGAGCTTATTGTATTCCCGCTGTTTAATGTAGGCATTAATTCGGATCTTACGATGAGAGGTTCGATCCCCGCGATCTTCCTGTTGTTTGTATTCTGCTATCAGTATCTCCTAACGAATAAAGCGGTGACACCCAGACATCCTAAGGCTAAGGAACATAAGGAGAGTTTTGAGAGCCTGATCTCAAGGATCAATTTGCTCTACATAATCCTGGCGCTCTGTCTTCTTATCGGTGCCGTAACTCCGGGCGTTGAACTGGCAAGAGGTTTTGCTAGAGTATATTACAGAGGCTTTAATGACCGGTCTACTGATCTGGTTGTAACCCTTGACAGGGATTATAATCCCGTGCCTTATGAGGAAAGGGATGCATGGCCGCCAACGAATTTTGTTGCATTGAATTACGATGACACGCTGTTCTTTAAATATTTTGCAAGAAAGAAAGGATAAACTCATGAAGGTAGTAATCTTAGCCGGTGGTAAAGGAACCCGTATTACCGAGGAAAGCCAGTTCAGGCCCAAGCCAATGATCGAGATCGGCGGTAAGCCAATACTCTGGCATATCATGAAAGAATACTCGCATTACGGATTCAACGATTTCGTTATCTGTGCGGGTTACAAACAGCACATGATCAAGCAGTGGTTTGCAGATTACTTTCTCCGCTGCAGCGATGTTACCTTCGATTATTCAGAAGGAAAGAATGTTATGCAGATCCATGAGACTGCGATAGAGCCTTGGAAGATCACTGTATGCGATACAGGATATGACACCATGACGGGCGGCCGTGTTAAGAGGATCCAAAAGTACGTAGGTGATGAGCCTTTCATGCTGACATACGGTGACGGTGTCTGCGATGTTGATATTCAAAAGCTTGTTGAATTCCATAAAAACCATGGAAAGATCGCCACATTAACTGCTGTCGTTATTGACCAGCAGAAAGGTGTCCTCGATATCGCAGAGAACAATTCAGTACGTTCATTCCGTGAGAAGAGTCTTTCTGACGGTGCCATGATCAATGCAGGTTACATGGTACTGCAGCCTGAGATATTCGATTATATCGAAGGTGATGACACTATCTTCGAAAAGGATCCTCTTACGAAGCTTGCAGAGGAAGGACAACTGATGTCATATACACACAGAGGTTTCTGGCAGTGCATGGATAATGCAAGAGAGAAGGATATTCTTGAGAAGATGTGGGAGACCGGCACTGCTCTGTGGAAGAAATGGTAATGATGATCCGTAAAAATATAGAGAAGGTATAAGCATGAGTAATTGGAACAATGAGGCAGAAGCAAGAGAAGAAATCCTGAAACTGGTAGAACAGTACTATCACGATTTTAAGGAAAAGAAGAAGGAATTTGTTCCCGGAGACCGTATCAACTACGCTTCGCGTGTGTATGACAGTGAAGAGATGACAAACCTTGTCGATTCCGCACTGGAATTTTGGCTTACGAGCGGAAGATATACCGAGCAGTTCGAAAAAGAGTTTGCCAATTATCTCGGTGTCCGTTTTGTAAGTCTTGTTAACTCCGGTTCTTCTGCAAATCTGCTTGCTTTCATGACGCTTACTTCACCTCTCTTGAAGGAGCGACAGGTCCTTCCCGGTGATGAGATGATCACTGTAGCAGCTGGTTTCCCTACAACGGTTACACCTGCCATCCAGTATGGCGTTGTCCCGGTATTCGTTGACGTTACGATCCCTCAGTACAATATCGATGTTACCAGGCTGGAGGATGCGCTTTCCGATAAGACCAAGGTGGTCATGATAGCACATACATTGGGAAATCCTTTCGATCTTAAAGCGGTCAAGGAATTCTGTGACAAACACAATCTCTGGCTTATCGAAGATAACTGTGATGCATTGGGCAGTGAATATGTTCTTGACGGCAAGAAATATCTTACGGGTACCGTAGGCGATATCGGAACATCTTCATTCTATCCTCCTCATCACATGACGATGGGAGAAGGCGGTGCGGTATATACAAACGATCCGCTTCTCAACAAGATCGCCAGATCTTTCAGGGATTGGGGAAGAGAATGTTCCTGCCCTTCCGGTAAGGATAATCTTTGCGGACACCGCTTTGACGGACAGTTCGGCGAGCTTCCGAAAGGCTACGATCACAAGTATGTATATTCTCATTTCGGATATAATCTCAAAGCTACAGATATGCAGGCAGCTGTAGGCTGCGCTCAGATAAAGAAGTTCCCTTCTTTTGTTGAAAGAAGAAAGCACAATTTCAAGAGACTCTATGAAGCTCTTAAGGGCACTGAGGGAATAATCCTTCCCGAGCCCTGTGAGAATTCAGATCCTTCCTGGTTCGGATTCCTTATCACATGCAAGGAAGGAATCGACCGTAAAAAGGTCGTGCCGTTCATCGAATCAAAGGGCGTGCAGACAAGAATGCTCTTTGCAGGCAATCTGACAAAGCATCCCTGCTTTGACCAGATGCGTGCGGAGAAAAAAGGATACCGTATTGTCGGCGATCTCTCCAACACGGACTACATCATGGAGAATTCTTTCTGGGTTGGCGTATATCCCGGAATGACGGATGAGAAGATCGACTATATGGCAGAGACGATAAAGGAAGCAGTAGGCAATTGCTAATAAAGAAGGAGCAGACATGTCAGTAATAAAGTTGCTTGATTGTACACTTCGGGATGGCGCATATATTGTAAATGCGGAGTTTGGTGAGCCTGCGATCAAGGGTATCATACGCAAACTTCAGGATGCCGGTATTGATATCATCGAATGCGGCTGGCTTAAGGATAAAGAGCATGTGAAGGGCACATCTTTCTATCATGTTCCGTCGGATGTAGTTCCGTACATTACTGAAAGAAAGCCCAACTTTATGTATGTTGCCATGATCGATTGGGATAGATACGATCTCTCAAATCTTCCTGAGTGTGACGGCAATTCGATTGATGCCATCCGTGTAGTATTCCCGTATAACAAGTTCAGAGAAGGAATCAAGGTTGGAAAACAGGTCCTCGAAAAGGGATATACGCTTTTCTTCCAGGCAGCCAATACACTTGCTTATTACAATGAAGATCTTATAGAACTCGCAAAAGAAGTTAATGCATCAGGCGCTAAGAGCCTTTCTGTAGTAGATACTTTCGGCGCAATGTATGAAGAAGATCTCGACAGGATTGTCAATGTCCTGAATGCGGAATTAGATCCAGGTGTAGCGCTTGGATTCCATTCACACAATAACCAGCAGCTTGCTTTTTCGAATGCTATCCATTTTATAAAGCTCCTCGATAAAACTGACCGTACTGTAGTTGTTGATTCATCACTCTGCGGCATGGGCAGAGGCGCGGGAAATGCCACGACCGAACTGATGGTGAATTACCTTAACCGGAAATATGAGACCGGTTACAACATGAATGCGATAATGGATGCCATTGACATTTACATGAAGTATTTCGAAGAGAAGTACACATGGGGCTATTCCACGGAGTATTGCATTGCAGGCATGTATTGCTGTCATGTTAACAACATTGCTTATCTGACAAAGAACCATAGAACTTCTGCAAAAGATATGAGAAATATCATCGAATCACTTTCTCCTGAAGACAGAAAGAAATACGATTACGATCTTCTCGAGGCGAAGTTCATTGAGAACCAGAACAGGAAGATCGACGATACAGCTGCTGTAGAGACACTGAAGAAGGCTATAGCAGGAAAGAAGATCGTTCTTGTAGCGCCGGGTAAGTCCTCTATTACCAAGAAGACTGTTATTGATGAGTTTATCTCTCAGAACAGAAGCAATGCAGTCGTTATTGCCGTAAATGCTCTTCTGGAAGATTACGGCAACGGATACGATTATCTGTTCCTTACGAATAATGCTCGCTATGAGTATGCGAAAGAAACACGCACAGAACAGTTTAATGCCGTGAAAAAGATCCTGCTGTCCAGCATAAAAAACGAAAGTAATGACGATGAATATGTCGTTGAATTTGAGCGTGCAATCAAGAGAGGCTGGGATCATTTCGACAATGCCGTCATCTGCTGCCTGAGACTCCTCAAACAGTTGGATGCAAAAGACGTATATATCTCCGGTTTTGACGGCTTTAAGGAAACCTATAACGAGAGTTATGCTGATGCTTCGCTCCCGACAGTCAATCCCGGCAAGGCATGGAGTGAACTGAATGATGAGATCAAAGACATGTTCCGCGATATAAAGAAAAATGCTCAGGATATGAAGATCACATTCCTGACAGAAAGCGTATACGAACAATGAAAGTTTCTGATTATATTATCGAATTTATTGCTTCGCTCGGGGTTAAGAATATCTTCTGCGTAACCGGCGGCGGTGCCATGCATATGAATAACTCACTCGGTTCGAGTGACAAGGTCAAAGGCGTATTCATGCTTCATGAGCAGGGTGCATCCATTGCTGCTGAAAGCTATGCGCGTGTTCATGATGGTTATGGAGCTTGTCTTGTAACGAGCGGCCCCGGAGCGACAAATGCCATCACGGGCTTGGTTGGTGCATATATCGATTCGATTCCGGTCTTCTATATTTCCGGTCAGGCAAAACGCGCTGATCTGGTAGGTGACCAGAAGATCCGTCAGTTCGGAATTCAGGAAGTAAACATTATTTCCTTAGTCAGTTCATATGCTAAATATGCCGTGCAGATAAAGGAACCGGAGGATATCCGTTATGAGCTCGAGAAGGCTGCGGCTATTGCCGTAAACGGCAGACCGGGTCCTGTATGGATAGATGTTCCGCTTGATATCCAGGCATCAGAAGTTGAGCCTGAGACTTTAGCTTCTTTCGATTCTTCGGTCCTTCCTGATTATGAAGCCAAGGATGAGGATATTACTAAAGTAATCGATGCGATCAATAAGTCAGAAAAGCCGGTATTGGTTGTAGGCCATGGTATCCGTCTGGGACATGCGGTAGATCAGGCAAGAGAACTCTACAATAAGCTTGGTTTTCCGGTATTAACTTCATGGAATGGTGTTGATCTGATCGAAGATGACCATCCCATGTATTTCGGACGTCCGGGCGCAGTCGGTCAGAGAGCGGCAAATCTTATCCAGCAAGGTGCGGATCTTGTCCTGACCATCGGAACAAGATTGAATCTGCTCAGCACCGGCTATAACTTCGACAGTTTCCTCGAGAACGGTGTTCACATCATGGTCGACATAGACGAGAACGAGATGAATAAGAAAAGCGTTCATCCGAAGATCAAAGTCGTGTGCGATGCCAAGTCGTTTATTGAGAAGCTTTTGGCACGTATTGATGAGATCGATCTTAGTGCTCGCGAAAAATGGATCGAACACTGCAGTAAGTTAAGAGAGAAGTATCCTGTTCTGATTCCAGAACAGGAGCCCCGTGAAGGATATGTAAGCACATATGATCTTGCAGGAGAAGTTTCTTCTCAGATGAAGGCGGATGATATCTACCAGTTTACAAGCTCAGGAACTTCGGTTGATATCACCATGAAGGTCTTTAAGATCAAGTGGGGTCAGAGAGCATTCCTTACCAAAGGCCTGGCAGCCATGGGCTATGACGTTCCGGCCAGCATCGGAAGCTGTATCGCATCCGGCGGCAGACGCACCGTATGCATTACCGGTGACGGCAGTATTGCCATGAATATGCAGGAACTTGAAGTTATCAAGCGCTTGAATCTGCCGGTAAAGATCTTCGTCGTTGATAACAGCGGATACAGCATGATCTATCAGTCTCAGAACGGGAATTTCAAGGGGCATCTTACAGGATGTACTGAAGAAAATGGTCTTACACTTCCCGATATGGCAAAGATAGCTGAAGCTTTCGGTATTCATTCGGAACATATTGAGACAAACTCTGAATTGAAAGAGAAAGTATCTTCTGTTCTTGAAAGTGAAGGTCCGGTTCTCTGCACAGTAAAGGCGGATATTACACAGAAGATCCTTCCTAAACAGGTCAACTACGTAAGACCGGATGGCCAGATGGCAAGCCGTCCTTTGCAGGATATGGCTCCGCTTCTCGCAGAAGATGAGTTGATGAGAGCAATTAATGGCGAATCTTGAGCATAAAGCAGGTAAGTATATGAAGAAAATCAGCGTAATGATCCCATGTTATAACGAGACGGAAAATGTTATTCCGATCAGTGAAGCAGTTGTTGATGTTCTTGAAAACCAGCTCAGCGAATACGATTATGAGCTGGTCTTTATCGATAATGCATCTACAGATGGAACAAGAGATAAACTCCGTCAAATCTGTGCTGCAAATAAGAAGATCAAGGCCATCTTCAATGTCACTAATTTCGGTCAGTTCAATTCGCCGTTCCACGGTATGTGTCAGTGCACGGGTGATTGCGTTATCACTATGTGCTGTGACTTTCAGGATCCTGTCGAGATGATTCCGATATTTGTTAAGAAATGGGAAGAAGGACACAGGATCGTAAGTGCAGTTAAATCAACAAGCAAAGAGAATCCTTTCATTCGATTTTTAAGAACCGTTTACTACCGTATGATCCGCAAAATGTCCACTGTAAAGATGATCGAGCATTTTACGGGTTTTGGTCTTTATGATAAAACATTCATCTCGCTTCTGAGAGAACTTGATGATCCGATCCCGTTTGTCAGAGGAATCGTTGCCGAATACGGTGCAGGATTCAACATGATCCAGGTCGAGTATGAACAGCCCAAGAGACGAGCAGGAAAGACGCATAATAACTTCTATACACTTTACGATGCTGCGATGCTGTCGATCACATCTTATACGAAGATTGCATTAAGACTCGCTACTTTCTTCGGTTTGTTCTGTTCTTTTGTAAGCTTTGTAATCGCGTTGGTATATCTTGTCATGAAGCTCGTTGATTGGTATGGCTTTGAGGCTGGTTCTGCGCCTGTCGTTATTGGTGTATTCCTCCTTGGCGGTCTGCAGATATTCTTCATAGGCCTGGTCGGCGAATATATCCTTAATATCAATACTCGTGTTATTCACCGTCCGTTGGTAGTAGAAGAAGAACGCATAAATTTCGAGGAAGAAAAGAAATGAGAGTTGTGATCACAGGCCCAACAGGTGCGATTGGACATGCATTGATCGAACAGTGCATCAAGAACGGAGATGAAGTCCTGGCAATCTGCAGGAAAGGATCTTCACGCATCGCTACGCTTCCTAAGGATAGTAAAGTGTCAGTGCTGGAGTTAAGTCTCAGTGATTACGAAGAGTACATAAAAGAAACTGATGCACCTGGTGTTCCTTACGATGTTTTCTATCACTTTGCATGGGAATCAACTGCAGGTGCTTCCAGAAATGACACAGACAGCCAGAGCCTTAATATCAGATATGCGTTATCAAGCGTAAAGCTTGCTCATTTCTTCGGATGCAAGACTTTTATCGGTGCAGGTTCACAGGCTGAATACGGACGCGTGGAAGGTTCTTTAAGAGCTGATACTCCGGCATTCCCCGAGAACGGATACGGTATCGCAAAACTCTGTGCAGGACAGCTGACACGAATCCTTTGCGGGCAGCTCGAAATAAAACATATCTGGACGCGCATATTGAGCGTATACGGTCCTTATGACGGTGAAGGATCAATGGTCATTTCTTCACTGCGCAAGATGATCAGAGGAGAGGAATCCCGCTTTACCAAAGGCGAACAGGAATGGGATTACCTTTACAGTGCAGATGCAGCAAACGCTATGTATCTGATTGCGCGAAAAGGTATAGGCAACAAGATATATGTTATAGGTAGCGGAAAGACAAGAAAACTTATGGACTACATCTATGTAATGGATAAGAAGGTAAATCCTCCTGTTCATCCTGTTCTTGGTGCAGTTCCGTATGCTGATAAGCAGGTCATGTATTTATGTGCTGATATAGATGAACTTACAAAAGATACCGGCTTTGTTCCGACTGTTGAGTTCGAAGAAGGAATTGAAAAAACGATTCAATATGTGAGGGATACTAATAATGATTAACGATTTCTACCGCGGCAAAAAAGTCCTTATCACAGGACATACCGGATTTAAAGGAACCTGGATGTGCGGTGTACTGCTCAATCTCGGAGCAGATGTTTATGGCTATGCGCTTAATCCTCCGACGAACCCCAGTCTGTTTGACATAACCAGTATGAAGAGCAGGATCCATTCATATGAAGGTGATGTCAGAGATCTGGAGCATTTGAAAAAGGTGTTCACTGAAGTACAACCCGAGATTGTCATCCATATGGCAGCCCAGCCCCTGGTGCGTGAGTCCTACAAGGATCCGGTATATACCTATGACGTCAATGTCATGGGTACGGTTAACGTTCTTGAGTGCGTACGCATAACAGATTCAGTCAAGTCGTTTGTAAACGTTACGACTGACAAGGTTTACCGTAATTTTGAGTGGGAGAGAGGTTATAAGGAAGATGATATCCTTGACGGCTTCGATCCGTATTCCAATTCCAAATCCTGTTCCGAATTAGTCACGAGCTGCTACAAGAATTCTTTCTTTGGCGGTGCGACGGGCATCATGAAGGACGGAAGAAAGGTTGCCATATCGACATGCCGTGCAGGAAATGTATTGGGCGGCGGTGATTTTGCAACCGACAGGATAATCCCTGACTGCATTCGTGCCGTTCAAAAGGGCGAACAGATAATCGTCAGGAATCCTTACTCAACGCGTCCTTATCAGCATGTATTAGAGCCTGTAGTAAGTTATCTTACAGTAGCCGCTGAACAATACAATGATATAACAAAGGCGTCGAGCTATAACATCGGTCCTGATGACGGCGACTGCGTTACAACGGGAATGTTAGTTGACCTTTTCTGCAGCAAGTGGAATGAGGTTGCCAAAGTAAACGATCTTAACGAAGCATCCTGGGTTAATAAGTCTGACGGCGGTCCGCACGAGGCAGGATTCCTTAAACTTGACAGTTCGAAGATCCATGCCGAACTAAATATACATAACAGATGGCATATCGATACAGAGATAGATAAGATCATCGAATGGACGGTGGAATATCTTAAGGGCGGAGAGACATTAAAAGTAATGGATGAACAGATCCGTCAGTATCTGGAGTGGAAACCGCAGTGAAGAAGCTCATCGAGAAGATCTTAAGTGTACTCCATATCAAGCTCTCGGATGCCAAGATAGAGTGGCTTACACAGTTCGTTAAATTCGGACTTATCGGTGTGACCAATACTCTGTTGAGTTACGGCATTTACATGCTTGTTATCTGGCTCATGACGCCGCTTGATTTTGCATACGACTACATAGTGGGAAGTGTGCTGGGATTCATCATCAGCGTTCTGTGGTCTTTCTACTGGAATAATAAACTCGTATTTACGGAAGGTTCCGAGAAGAGAAATATCCTTAAGAGCCTTTTGAAGACATATCTTTCTTATGCAGCTACGGGTATTGTTTTATCCAATATCCTTTTGTATATTTTCGTAGACCTGATGGGAATATCCAAGGTGGTCGCGCCATTCCTGGGTCTGCTTATCACTGTTCCGCTGAACTTTGTGCTTAATAAATACTGGGCATTCCGTAAAGAGAAGAAAAAGACAAAACAACCAGAAGAACATAATGACAGCGGGGAATAACCATGAAGATCAAGACCAAAACCCTATCCTATGATGAAGTAATGAAGCTCCCATCCTGGGAGCACAAGAAGCCGAAGAAGCCTTCGAAGCTCCTTGCTTTTGTGGCGCGCACGGGCCTTAAGGGTGAGCTTAAAAAGGTCGGATTTACCTGCACGAAAGTTGACATGGAAAGAGCCGGCGACGGTCCATGGATGATCCTGATGAACCATTGCAGCTTTACGGATCTTGCCATAGCCTTTGAAGTGCTCAAGGGAAGGCCTTTCAGCATTGTCTGCACATCTGATGCGCTTGTTGGCAAAGAGGGTCTGATGAGATCTTTGGGATGCATTCCGACAAGAAAGTTTGTATCCGATATGTCTCTTATCACAGACATGGATTATGCGCTGAGTGTTAACAAGGCAAGCGTTCTTATGTATCCCGAAGCGGGTTATTCACTGGACGGAACGGGAACAAAGATCCCAAGAAGAATGGGCGTGCTCTTGAAGAAACTCAAATACCCGGTCGTCATGATCACTACCTATGGCGCATTTACAAGAGATCCTCTTTATAACAATCTCCAGAAAAGAGACGTTAAGGTAACCTGTGAGATGAAGTGCCTCTTCACACCTGAAGAACTCGCAAATACGAAGGTAAGGCAGATTGACGAAGTCCTTGATGAAGCGTTCACTTTCGATTACTTCAAGTGGCAGCAGGATAACAAGATCGAGATAGACGAGCCTTTCAGGGCAGATGGTCTTAACAGGATCCTTTATAAGTGTCCGCACTGCATGACTGAAGGTGAGACAGAAGGTTCAGGCATCACATTAAAGTGCAAAAAGTGCGGAGCCACATATGAGCTCGATACATTGGGCAGGCTTAAAGGCATCAATGTCGAACCGAAGTTTACTCATGTTCCTGACTGGTTCGCCTGGGAGCGCGAGCAGTTTAAGGAAGAACTGGAAAATGGAACTTATAAACTCGATGTCCCATGTGACATAGCGATACTTAAAGATTCCAAGGCGCTGTATATGGTTGGAACCGGAACGCTCCACCACGACGCAAACGGCTTTGTTCTTGACGGCTGTGACGGCAAGCTCCATTACGAGCAGTCACCTAATGCTTCATACAGCGTCAACTCTGATTATTACTGGTACGAGATAGGCGATATCGTATCTATCGGAACCAACGACTGTCTGTATTTCTGTTTCCCTAAGGAAGGCGATATCGTTGCAAAGACAAGGATCGCAGCAGAAGAACTATATAAGCTTTCCAAAGGAAAAGGATCTTCGGAGAAGGACTGACATATGATCAATTGGATAATGAAAAAGTCCGGAGAGAAAGCACTTAAGAACGATGTAGGCAAACTGGATCTTGCGCGTCTCCCCAAAGAAGTAACAGAGATAAAAGACGTCAGCTATATCGACGATAACGATCCTGCTCATAAGATGGATATCTATCTGCGTAAGGACGGCTCGAAAAAGCCTATCCTCATCGATATCCACGGAGGCGGTTTTATTTCCGAAGATAAAGCTATGAACAGGCTCTTTGGAAATTACATGGCAAAGCTCGGATTTGTGGTCTTCGAACTTAATGTCAGACTGGCATATCCTGAGTGGACTGTTTTCGACCAGATCGAAGATATCGATAAAGGCGTCAGATTTGCCTTAGAACACGCAGGAGAGTATGAAGGAGATACGGACATGCTTTATATCGCCGGACACTCCTCGGGCGGCGTTCTGGCGTTTACAGAGTGTATGCTAAGCAGTTCTCATGAGATGCTCTCCGATTTCGGCCTTCAGGAGCGCAGTTACAGATATAAGGGCCTCATTACCGATTGCGGACTGATGCATTTCTATAAGAGCAGCATAGCTTATTGGGGAATGCGTAAGATGATCTTCCCCAAGGGGTATAAGCAGGATAAAAGATATAAATATCTGACAGCAGAGAACAACGAGTACATAAAAAGACTCCCTAAGGCAGCGCTTCTTACGAACTCGAAGGATGTCCTGAAGAAGATGACTTATTATTTTGACCGCGTGCTTATGGAAAAGACTGTTGAACACAAGCTTTTCGAATATGGCAAAGACGGACATACAGGCATAATATTCATGCCTTATACGGAAGAGAACATGTCTGTCTTAATGAAGGTCAAAGATTATCTTCTGAACGGCTAGTATCTTCTGAATCCTCAGATCCTTTTACTTTAGCCTTTATCCTCTTAAAATGATATTTGAAGTATCCGCCATACTCTTTTTTGAGCGCTCTTGCACAGAAATAGATCCACACAATGGAACAAGGTGAGATCACGATCATCACGATAAGACCATATAGATCGGTTTCACCTGAGATGTATTGAGATATTGCAACAGCAGGCAGTATTATCATGAGCGCTACGCCGAGCAATATGCAAAAAATCTGGATTAACATCTGTCCATAGAATTCAAATTTCTCGGAACGCCTTTCATTCAGAGAGCAGTATGCAAGGAATCCGAAGACGATTGTCCAGCCTGCCCCGATCCAGAACATCATGCCGAAATCACCGGTGTAGATCTGGTATCCGATAATGAATAAACCTATCAAAGCACTGAAGATGAATATTCCGGTTATGACATTGAGTTGAAAGCGCGTAGCATGCTTTTGGTAACCCTTCCAGTATTTCGGCTTATCAGCGAGCTTTGTGCCGTGAAGGTTCTTTTTAAGAAGCTGATAGAACGCGTTACAGGCATCTTCCTCATCATTAAATACCTGAGGGTTTGTTTTCTGTCCGTGTTCGCCGTAGAAGATCTCCCATAAGTCGTCATTACGGTGGATCAGATTAAAACATTCATCATAGCTGCCGCGCCTGCCTATGTTGATGTTCCTGTTGTCGAGTCCCCAAGACTCGATCTCGGATTCGAGTTGTTTAATATTCATGATTCCCATTCCCCCTGATGGTCTTATGTTATCACACATGTTATTCCGTTTGCATTCCGCAACAGACGCTAAATTATTGTGGATTGACCTGTGTTAAAATGACCATAGAATAATCGTTGCTGAGAGGAAATAAGATGGTAATCCTTATAACCGGAGCTTCTCATACAGGAAAGACTGTCCTGGCGCAGAAGCTTTTAGAGAAACATCATTATCCGTACATATCGATCGACTATCTTAAGATGGGCCTTATCAGAAGCGGCAATACGGACCTTACACCTGAAGACGATGACAAGCTTACGGATTATCTGTGGCCCATAGCAAGGGAGATGGTAAAGACTGCTGTTGAGAATGATCAGAATCTTATTGTCGAAGGCTGCTATATTCCTTTCGACTGGAGAAAAGACTTCGGTGATGATTATCTGAAGAACATCAGATTTATCTGCCTCGCAATGACTGATGAATATATTGATGCTCATTACGATGACATTAAGGGTCACGCATCGGATGTAGAGAACAGATTGGATGAATCGTACTTAAATCCCGAATGGATAAAAGCAGAAAATCAGAAATACATTAGAGGGTTCGAAGAGACCGGTGAAGAGGTTGTCCTCATAGAAGGAGACTATTCTTCCGTAATCGATAAGTTGTCCCATTAACGGGGCGGCACTTGTGTTAGTATTATCCAATCAAGATGGGAACAGAAGGGATATATACGACAGGAGGAGCAAGATGGATAACAGGATAATCGATTTTCTTATCAGGGCAAAGAAGGCAACTTATGCAGGCAAGGGCGCGGAGACTGAATCCTCCAGACCCGGATCCCATGATCTTATATACCGTGAAGATGACCTGATGTACTATGACACTTATCTGGGCGGCAATAAGTTTGCCGGAGAAGAAGCATTGTGGATATCGGATAAGCCGTTCTGGAGCATGAATTATGCCGGCCGTGTTACGGGAGATAACTTCATCGGAGATTTTCTTAAGGAAGCCCTGCTCAATGTTCCCTCCGATAAGCCCTTCAGAGGGCCGGATCTTTATACAAACGGTGATTATACATTTAAGTGCGATGTCACAGGCACTTTCGAATGGTTTCAGGGTTATGAGACCATCAGTTTTAAGGGTAATGTTATCTATGAGTGCCATTTCCATGGTGGAATCATAGAATAAGGGTATAATGTTCGGAATTACATGATCAGGGGAGACCGGAATGCTTAAGAACCTTAGAAAACTCATAAGCTACTATAAGCCTTACATAGGAACATTCCTTCTGGATATGTTCTTTGCTGTCGTGGCTTCTGCGATAGCCCTGGCAGTACCGCTCATAGTCCGTTATATAACTTCTGATGTGGTCTACATGCAGGAAGGCGCGAAGGAGAGGATCATAAGCCTCGGTATCCTTCTGGTGGTGCTGGTTATCGTGCAGTTCCTGTCCAATTTCTATATCACGAACATCGGACATGTCATGGGCGCGAAGATGGAATACAACATGCGCGCCGAGATCTTCGAACACTATCAGAAGCTGTCGTTCTCGTTCTTCGACGACCAGAAGGTCGGACAGCTCATGAGCAGGATCACTAATGATCTTTTTGATATTACCGAGCTCCTTCATCACGGACCTGAGAATATTGTCATATCGCTCATTAAGATAGTCGGTGCGTTCATCATCCTGATGGGAATAAGTAAGCACCTTACCGCGGCTGCATTCATAATGCTTCCTTTTATGTTCATATTCGTTTTCTTCCTTAACAAGAGGATGAGAAGAGCGTTTAAGGAGAACAGGAAGAAGATTGCCGAGATCAATTCCAGAGCTGAAGATAACTTGTCCGGCATCAGAGTCGTTAAGTCGTTTGCAAATGAAGATATTGAGATAGAGAAGTTTAAGGAAGGCAACGACGCTTTCCTGAAGACCAAGAAGAACAGCTATCTTTATCTTGGCCTGTTCCAGTCCGGCATGACCGCATTTATCCTTCTGGTCAATATCGCCGTCATCATTACGGGTGCGATACTGATCTCTGAAGGTCTGGTTGAGATCCCTGATTTTATCGCATTCCTGCTTTACATAAATACGTTCACTGAACCTATCAGAGTAATAGTAGATTTTACTGAGCAGTTCCAGAACGGTTATACGGGTTTTGAGAGATTTACCGAGATCCTTAATATCGAACCTGACATCAAGGACAAGGAAGGTGCTGTCGAGATGACCGATGTCAAAGGCGACATCCTTTTTGAAGATGTATCGTTCAAATATAAGGACGGTGCGCACAGAGTCCTTCGTCACATCAATCTTGATATCGAGGCAGGTTCTTATGTCGCATTGGTCGGATCTTCAGGCGGCGGCAAGACGACTTTGTGCAGCCTAATTCCGCGATTCTACGATGTAACGAACGGATCCATTAAGATCGACGGCACGGACATCCGTGACATCAAGCTCAAGAGCCTAAGGGATCACATCGGCATCGTGCAGCAGGATGTATATCTTTTCGCAGGCACGGTCATCGAGAATATCAGCTATGGAAGACCGGGTGCAACCAGAGAAGAGATAATCGAAGCGGCTAAGCTTGCGAATGCGCACGACTTCATCATGGAACTCCCGAATGGTTACGATACCGATATCGGACAGCGCGGCATCAAGCTCTCGGGCGGCCAGAAGCAAAGGCTCTCTATTGCGAGAGTGTTCCTGAAGAACCCTCCTATCCTTATCTTCGATGAAGCAACAAGTGCTTTGGATAACGAGAGCGAGAATATCGTAAAGGAATCTTTGGAGAAGCTCGCGAAAAACAGGACTACCATCGTAATCGCACACCGCTTGTCTACAGTAAGAAATGCAGAGCGCATTCTTGTCCTTACTGAGAACGGAATTGAAGAGAGCGGCACCCATGATGAACTCATGGCTAAGAACGGAATCTATGCAGGACTTTATAAGTGGAACGCGTGAGGTATAAGTATGGATACCTTTGCAGACGAGAGAGACTATAAGCTGTTAGATCAGGACAAGTATACATTCTCGGTAATGTCGAGGATCATCAGAGGCGACCTGGAACTCTGTCTTACTGATCATGAACGCCTCATTATCTGCTTTAGCGGACAGCCTTATCCGGTATGGATATGGACTCCTGACGATGCATCAGAAGCAGATATGGAGCACGCTTATCAGATTGCCAAGGAAAATTCATTTATGGACGGCGGGCACCATTTCAATATCAAGTATGAGCTTGCAGAATACTTCATTAAAAGAGCTGACGAAGACGGTCTGGACCTTAAGATCACGACGAATCTTTTCGCATACGATTGTCATGATCCTATAGCTCCGGCATCTGTCATTGACGGTGAACTTCATCAGTGTAAGGAAGAGGATGCGGATGTACTGGTCGAGTTTTTCGATATGTTCCATACCGAGCTCAATATCGATCAGGAGAGCAGGGAAAAGTATAACGTTTACGTTGAAGACGGCATAAAGACAGGCTCTTTGTACACATGGAAAAACGGTGACGGCAAGATCGTTGCAAGCTGCAACTGGCATCCTGTTCAGGAGATGGCTTCTATAGGTCTTGTATATACGCTCAAGGAATTCAGAAGGAAGCACTATGCTGAGCATCTTGTTTATCAGGTAACTAAGATAGTACAGGATTCCGGTTTTCTTCCTATGCTTTATACGGATGCTGATTATGTGGCTTCTAATAAGTGCTATGAGAAGATAGGTTATATCCTTCGCGGAAAATTATGCACGATAGGGTGAGATTATGAGTTTTAAGTATTGTTTATTTGATCTTGACGGAACACTTACGGATCCTGCAATCGGAATTACCAATTCCGTTATGCATGCGCTCGAGAAGTATGATATCCACGTAGCGGACAGGTCTGAACTCTATCCGTTTATCGGACCCCCTCTGGATTATTCATTCAAAACATTCTACGGCTTTTCTGATGAACAGGCTGTTCAAGCGATCAAGTATTACAGAGAATATTTCAGTGTCACAGGCCTTTTTGAGAACAAGGTGTATGACGGCATTCCTGAGATGCTGAAGGCATTGAAGGATAAGGGCGTCACGATCGCTCTGGCAACATCAAAGCCTTATGAGTTTTCCGTAAGGATACTTGAGCATTTCGATCTTATGAGATACTTTGATCATGTCGGAGCCGCTACCATGGATGGCCGCATCAGTAAGAAAGCTGATGTCATCTCGAATCTTTTAAATGAGATGGACGCACCCGGCAAGGATGAGATCCTGATGGTAGGTGACCGTTATCACGATATCGAAGGCGCGAAAGCAAACAGCCTTAAGAGCGCCGGTGTTTTATGGGGATACGGCTCAAAAGAAGAATTGCAAAACGCCGGTGCGGAGTATATACTTTCCGGACCTTCGGAGATACCGAAGTTGTTTTAAGTTAAGGGGGATAATATGAAAAACTTACAACTGATCAATGATGACTATCTCGGATATGTCAACAGACTTCGCCATGCCTGTAGGGGTATTGTCGTAAATGACGGTAAAGTGCTCCTTAGTTATGAGTCCAAAAACGACAAGTACATGATACCCGGAGGCGGCGTTGAAGAAGGCGAGAATTATGCGGAGTGCTGCGAAAGAGAACTACTTGAAGAGACAGGGATCAAGGTACGGGCAACAGAAGAATATCTGGAGATCGAAGAGCTTTTCTTAGACTGGAAACACATCAATCATTACTTTGTCTGCGAATACATTGAGGACACCGGTAAACAGGATCTCACTGAAGGTGAAAAGGCAGCGGGATATAAGGCTGTATGGGTGCCGGTTGAAGAAGCTTTAAAGATGTTCTCGGAATATGAGAGATTCCATCAGACAGCAATTGAAGATTATGGCCTGTACAAACGCGAATACATAGCGCTTAAAGAATATGAATACTGATAACAGATTCTTTGATGGAACACAGACTGTAATAGGACACGGCGCGCAGGCTGATGTCTACAGTTATCACGGCTACGCATACAAAGTGTACAGGCCTACTTATAATCCTGAATGGATTAAGTTTGAGAAAGCGCAGCAGTCTGTGGTAAATGCGACCGGACTTTGCAATGTCAGATACTACGATACCGAAGATCTTTACACTGTTAAGATGGACCTCGTTGAAGGCGAGACCCTTGAGAAAAAGATCCGTAATGGTTTTGAAGGCGGCTTTGATATTCTTGCCGCCATGTTCCGTAAGGTTCATAATGCAGAACTTGACGATGTAAAGATGCCCGGACTTATCGATACTGCAGGCTTCGGTATAAGTGATGAAAACAGGCAAAAGATACTTCCTGTAATCGTGAGATTATCTGAGAAGATGGACAGCTGTATCTGCCATCTTGATCTGCACTTTTTGAATATCATGATGCCCTTTGACGGATCAGAGCCTGTGATCATCGACTGGATAAATGCAAGGATAGCTCCTGCGGTTTTCGATTATGCACGCACATATGTCATCTTACGAGAATGTGCACCTGAAGTCCTCGGCATGTACGAGGCTGCTGTTGCAGCAGATATGAGATCACTCGGCATTACAGATGAGGACTTTGCAGATGCCGTAATGGTAAGTCAGGTTATCCGCGACAGGGAAAAGAAAGACTGATAAAGATGCATTTCGTTGAGGCAAAGGGAATAATCCATACTAAGAACGGATTAAGCGGTATGAACATCTACCGTGGATGTACGCACGGCTGCATCTATTGTGACGGCCGGAGTCTTTGCTATCAGTTCACTCATAAGTTTGAAGACGTGGAAGTAAAGAAAAATGCGCCAGAGCTTCTGGATCAGGCTCTTAAGTCAAAGCGGAAAAAGTGCATGATCGGTACGGGTTATATGTCTGATTCATATAACCATTATGAACCCGAACTCCGTCTTACAAGAAGGTGTCTTGAGATAATACTTAAATATGGTTTTGGTCTTGCTATCCAGACCAAGTCCGACAGGATACTTGAAGATATAGATCTTCTCGATGCGATAAATAAGAAATCAAAATGCGTAGTGCAGACTACACTGACAACATATGACGATGATCTCTGCAGCAAGATCGAACCTAATGTCTGCAATACCAAAAGACGCATCGAAGTGCTGGAGGAAATGTATAAGCGCGGGATTCCTACGGTTGTCTGGCTTACTCCGATCCTTCCGTTCATCAATGATACTGAAGAAAATATCACTGCCATTGTCAATGAATGTGCGCGCGTTGGCGTAAAAGGAATAATATGTCCTGACATGGGCGTGACCTTAAGGGAGGGCGACAGGGAGTATTTCTATGCTGCACTTGATAAGCATTTCCCGGGTCTTAAGGAAAAATATATCCATACATTCGGTAACGCCTATAATGTGTCCAGTCCGGATGCCAAAAGACTGATGCAGATCTTTAGAAGAATGTGCAGAGAGAACGGGATCATCAGCGATATGGATGAGTGCTTCAGATTCATGAATGATCTGCCTGATAAGCAGATTAGTATTTTTGATCTGTAAAACTGCCAAAATCTCTGTGATTTGACGAAAAGAATCAGGATTTATGTTGCTTTTTCTTATGCTATAATTTGCGATAATCGCAGAAATCCGACTGTTGTTATACCTTTTTTACTTAAGTTATTGTAGGTGTCTTTTCGAGTTTGTATTAGGGGGTTAACGCACAATGGTCCTGAATTTTTACGTTGTCATTTGTGTACTTTCTTTGGCTTGCTGTGTGCTTTTCTTCTGGAACAGGCGCAGCTATTATCCTGTACTCTATGCGCTGGTCTATCTTCTGGCGTTGCTGTCTCACGTGTGTTACGTTCTCCTGGCAATATCCAAGGATGTAAGGGAAGCTTTGATCATTAACAAGGGACTTTATGTCGGCGGATGCTTTTTCCCTCTAGTCGGCATGATGATCGTATTATCTGTATGTCAGATAAAGATACCGAGATTTCTCAACTTTATCCTGATCCTTATTGCTTCAGGCGTTTATTGTCTCGCGTTTACGGCAGGATACAGCCCCATTTTCTATAAGAGCGTTAAGCTCGAGCAGAGATACGGCATCTCGATCCTTGTCAAGGAATACGGCCCTCTTCATATTCTCTTTTATGTGATGATCGGCCTTTTCCTGATTGCGACATTGGTGGTTCTTGCATACGGCTGGTTTAAGAAGCCCAACATCTCAAAAAGAGACCTCGTTATTGCAGCATTCATGCAGATCTTCTCGATCTTCTGTTACTTCATCGGCCGTATGGTCATGAAGGAGATAGAGTGGATGGCCTTGGCTGACCTGGTCGATGAGATCGGTTTTCTTCTTATCATGAACCATATAGGTCTTTACCGGGTCGATGATCTTGTATTAAGCTCCATTCAGAACGAGGGCAAGACAGGTTATATCGCTCTTGATTTCAACAAGAAATATCTGAGTTCTTCTGATGTTGCGAAGCGTTTCCTTCCCGAGCTCGCGAAAACGCCGGCCGACCATGTGATCACTGATGATACTCTCCGTGAAACCTTCGATAAGTGGATAGAGCAGTATGCGACGGAGAAGATGTCCATAGACCATCCGTTCCACAAGGATAAGTTCATCTATCTGGTTCACGTCGGAGATCTTTACGACGGCAATCAGAAGAGAGGATTCCTTTTGGAGATCACGGATGATACTGAACATCTCGAGCGCGTTGAGGACATAGAGCGCTATAACATGACTCTCAACAGGGAGCTCATGGCTAAGGCCAAGAAGATCAAGGAACTCGAATCCCAAAAAGGCTCTTCGGAATCGAATTAAGATCTCCCATTGACAATCTAACAGTCGTTAGATAAAATCTCTCTAACACTCGTTAGAGAGGTCTTGCTATGAGCACCAGAGATAAGATAATGGATGTTGCACTCAATATGTTCTCGGAAAGAGGCTATGAGGCTGTATCGATCAGGGATATATGCGGCGAAGTAGGCATCAAGGAAAGCACGCTTTACTATCATTTCAAGAATAAGAAAGATATTCTGGATTCACTTATTGAGAAGTTCAGATCTCATATAGACGGGCTTCTTGCGCATGTCGATGAGATCACGGATAAGCCTGCTCAAAAGAAGGGGAAGAATGTTGACCTCAGTTTTCAGATGGTGGATTCATACATGATCGACAGCTATCTTTTCGATCCCTTCTGCAACCTCATGCTAAGGCTCATGATGATAGAGCAGTTCCATAACGAAGAGTTAAGAGAACTTTATGAGAAGACTCTTTTTACCGATCCTTATGAGATCCAGATGAATATATATAAGAGACTTGCATCAGCAGGCATGATGCCTGAGAAAGATGTCGAATGGGTCGTTAAGGAAGCGCATTCCTACATGACGATGCTCACCTTCAAATACCTTCTTAACGGTGAACTTACAGATAAGCGCAAGAAGGCTTATTGCAAGGAAGTACACGAATACATGACAAGAAGGTTTAAGGCATGAAGAAGATCGCTATGTTTACCATGGGCACCAGAGGCGATGTCCAGCCGTATATCTATCTTTCGAAAGGCCTTATGAAGGCAGGCTGCGATGTCACTCTTGGCACGCACCCATGCTGGAGAGGACTGGTCGAGAGCTTCGGCGTTCATTTCGAGCCCGTCGGACCTGACATTGATATCGAAGAAGAGACGAGCATTATCCGCGGCAGATCGAAGAATGCTGTGATGAGCATCCTTAAGACGATGAACTTCATAATGAAGATCATTGAAGGCTCATCCAAAGAGGTGTATGAGATATGCAAAGGAAAGGATCTTATTATCGTCACCCACAGCCAGATGGGCGCCGTGGAGGCGGGCGTTCTTGGCATTCCGAAGGTAAATGTAACGCTCCAGACCGAGATGATCGGTGAGAAACTCAGAAAGCAGAAATTCACGGAAAAGCTTATCGGCGGTTTCATTTCAAAGCAGGCAGCAAAGCCCACAAACAAGATCCGCAAGATATATGGCTTAAAGCCCGTTAAGTCTGCAGATGAAGAGATGTCGGATAAGCTCAATCTCATTCCGATAAGTAAGTTCGTGATCGACAGGAATCCATACTGGGAAGCAAAGAACGTCATTTGCGGATACTGGTACGATGAGAACGAAGAATATACTCCGGATGAGAAGCTCAAGTCGTTTATGGAAAGCGGTGAGAAGCCGATAGTCCTTGCATTAGGTGCTATGTCATTTGAGACCGCTGCTGATAAGGCCAAACTCGATATTTTCGTAAACGCTTTTAAGAAAACAGGGCAGAGGGCGGTCATTCAAGGCTTTAGGAAAACGCTCGAAAACTATGAACTCCCAAATACCATGATCGCCGTCGGAAGCATCCCGCACAGCTGGCTTTTCCGTCATGCAAAATGCGTGATCCATCACTGCGGATTCGGTACCACCGCAGCTTCAATGATCTATGGTGTTCCGTCTATTCCGGTGCCGCATGTTCTTGACCAGCTTGGCTTTGCGATGCAACTGGAGAAGAAGGACGTTGCAACAAAGCTCATAAAGGCAAAAGATCTTTCAGAGCAGACAATAATCAATGCTATAGAAGAACTTAACAGCACATATGCCGTTAAGAAGAGAAATGCCGAAGCCATATCAGAGAAGATAAGCACGGAACACGGTGTTGAGACTGCTGTAAGGCTTATAGAAGAGAAGATGGGTTGGTAATCCTACTTTCCGCAGGCGGGAAATAAGTGCGATTTTAAGAAGTCAGTGTCTTCAATATATCTATATAATCCAGCGTCATGTGCGAAGGCCTTATAGACATCGGAAGTATGTATCCGATCTCCATATAGTCGTCAACCTTAAGCTTCTTTGCAATGATGTTGGGACCGTTTAATTCTTCGTTGATAACGCCGCTGCAGATCGTATAGCCGTTAAGACCTATAAGCATGTTAAAGAGTGTCGCACGGTCAAGGACAACTAATTCCTTATCGCAGTCTTCTGTGCTTAAGATCTCTTCCGAGAAATAGAATGAGTTATGGCTGCCCTGTTCGTAAGAGAGCCTCGGATAAGGCTTCAAGTCTTCCAATGTAAGATATTTCTTCTTTGCAAGAGGCGAGTTCTTACCGATGAAGACGTGCGGCTTGGCTTTGAAGAGGGGCGTGAAGGATAAGTTGTTATCTTTAAGCGTCTTCCTTATAACTTCTTCATTGAACTTATTTAAATAAAGGATCCCTATCTCAGATCTTAAGTGTGCAACATCGTCAATGATGTTGAATGTCTGTGTCTCTCTCATATGAAATTCGTATTTGTCAGCCCCGCTCCTTTTAAGGAGTTCCACGAATGCCTCAACTGCGAATGAATAGTGCTGTGAAGATACGAAAAACTTGAGCTTCGATGATCCCTTGCCCGCATAGCGTTCTTCAATGAGCTCAGTCTGGTCTAATACCTGGCGGGCATAACCTAAGAATTCCTCGCCTTCTGAAGTAAGCTTTATGCCTTTGTTGGAACGCATGAAGATCGTGATGTTGTATTCGTTCTCTAATTCGTGGATCGCAGAAGTGAGGCTCGGCTGTGCGATAAAGAGCTTTTTTGCTGCATTTGTGATATTGCCTTCTTCTGCAACGGTTACTATGTATTGGAGCTGTTTAAGTGTCATGGGCCGTCCTCCTCGAAAATAGATTCCGTATTGAGTTTAACACTAACAATAGATTCTATCTATGGATAATCGGCAATTATATGTATTTTACCTATTGAATTGGTGGGCATATACTCGCAATCAATAAATCAGCCGCGAATATGGAGGACATACACATGAACACATCAGTAATCGGTTATCCGAGAATCGGTAAAGACAGGGAATTAAAGTTTGCTTCAGAGAAGTTCTTCAAAGGCGAACTTGATGAAGCGGGACTTCAGAACGTTGCAAAGACTATCAGAAAAGAAGATCTTCTTAAGCAGAAGGAAGCAGGAATCACATATATCTCTTCCAATGATTTTTCTTTCTACGACAATGTTCTTGATACTGCATTTCTTTTCAATGTCATTCCTCAGAGATATAAGGATTTAGGCCTTTCTGAGCTTGAGACATACTTCGCTCTCGCAAGAGGTTATCAGGGAGACAAGGGCAATGTTAAGGCTCTTGCAATGAAGAAGTGGTTCAATACAAATTACCACTATCTTGTTCCTGAGATCGACGACGATACCGTAATCGCACTTACAGGATCCAAGCCCCTCGATGAATTCGTAGAGGCAAAGGAACTGGGCGTTAATACGAAGGTTGCACTTGTAGGTCCGTTCACTTTCCTGAAGCTCGCTAAGTTTACGGGCTCGAAAAAGATCTCCGACGTTTATGCAGTACTTACTGCCGAATACATCAAGCTCGTATCACTCCTTGCATCAGTCGGTGCGAAGACGATAGAATTCGACGAGCCTTATCTCGTAAGAGATCTCGGAAGCGAAGATATCGATCTTTTCAAGGAGATATATTCGCTTATCCTTGCAAACAAGAACGGTGCGAAGATCCTGCTCCAGACTTATTTCGGAGACATAAGAGATATCTACGATGAAGTCATCAAACTTGATTTCGATCTTATCGGTCTTGATTTTGTTGAGGGAAGAAAAACTTTAGAGCTCGTTAAGACTAACGGTTTCCCTGATGACAAGATCCTTGTAGCAGGCCTTGTAAACGGCAAGAATATCTGGAGAAATGACTACAAGAAGACACTTTCCATTCTTAATGAGATCGGTGTTGCAAACGTAGTTCCCGGTACATCATGTTCACTCCTCCACGTTCCTTATACACTTGCAAATGAGACCAAGCTCTCTGAAGACTACAAGAAGCATTTCGCATTCGCAGAAGAAAAGCTCACGGAGCTTAATGAGATAGCTTCACTCTTTGGCACAGACTTCGAAAACAGCGATATTTACAAGAAGAACCAGAGTCTCTTCGAAGGAAGGATCGACAGCGAGGATAAGGAAGTTCAGGCTAAGGTTGCTGCGATCTCAGACGCAGATTATGTAAGGCTCCCTGTTTTCGAAGAGCGTGAGAAGATCCAGAAGCAGATCCTTAACCTGCCTTTGTTCCCGACGACAACGATCGGTTCTTTCCCTCAGACATCCGACGTCAGAAAGAACAGACAGGAATTCAAGAAGGGCTTAAAGAGCAGGGAAGAGTACGTAGAGTTTAACAAGCAGAAGATCGCTGAGTGCATAAAGCTCCAGGAAGAGATCGGTCTTGATGTTCTGGTCCACGGCGAGTTCGAGAGAAACGACATGGTCGAATATTTCGGCGAGAACTTAAACGGCTATGTATTCACGGAGAAGGCATGGGTACAGTCTTACGGCACACGTAATGTCAAGCCGCCGATCATCTGGGGTGACGTATCAAGAAAGGCACCCATCACGGTAGAGTGGTCCAAGTTTGCAAAATCATGCACAAACAAGCCTGTAAAGGGCATGCTCACAGGTCCGGTTACGATCCTTAACTGGTCATTCCCGAGAGAAGATATCTCAATCAAGGAGAGCATTCTCCAGATCGCTCTTGCTATAAGAGATGAGGTTCTTGATCTTGAAGCAAACGGCATCAATATAATCCAGATCGACGAAGCAGCTCTCCGTGAGAAGCTCCCTTTGAGAAAGTCTGACTGGAACAGCGAATATCTTGATTTTGCTATCCCTGCATTCCGACTCGTTCACAGCAAGGTAAAACCTGAGACTCAGATCCATACTCATATGTGTTACAGCGAGTTCACTGACATCATTCCCGCGATCGACGCAATGGATGCTGATGTCATTACTTTTGAGGCATCAAGATCAGATCTCCAGATCCTTGATTCACTGAAGGAAAATAACTTTAAGACAGAAGTCGGCCCCGGCGTATACGACATCCACAGCCCCCGCGTTCCTTCCGTTGAGGAGATCGTAACAGCCCTTACAAAGATGAGAGCAAAGATCGAAGATTCCAAGCTCTGGGTCAACCCCGACTGCGGACTTAAGACAAGAGGCAATGAGGAGACGGTAAAGAGTCTTAAGAACCTCGTTGCGGCTGCAAAGCAGATAAGAGGATAAATCATGAAAGTATCACAGGTTTACAAGAAGAAAAGAAGTCTCTCTTTTGAGATCTTCCCGCCAAAGAAGGATGCCGAGCTTGACAATATCGATGAGACTCTCGAAGTGCTGGCAGAGCTTAGGCCTGACTTCATCAGCGTTACCTTCGGTGCCGGCGGATCTTCCAACTGCAACCGTACTATAGAGCTTGCAAAGAAGATCAAGTACGATTACAAGATCGAGCCTGTGGTACATCTTACATGCCTGCATTATGACAGGGATGAGATCGACGAGTTTGCCAGAGTCTTAAAAGGCGAAGGCATCGAGAATATACTTGCCCTAAGGGGAGACCCGAACCCTAATATTCCGGCCAAGAATGATTTCAGGCACTCGTCCGATCTTATCTCATATCTCAAGAATAAAGATGATTTCTGCTTTCTCGGAGCATGCTATCCGGAGTGCCATCCCGAATCTCCCAGTGTGGTAACTGAGATAAAGAGCCTAAAGAAGAAAGTCGATGCGGGAGCCGAAGTGCTGCTCTCACAGCTGTTCTTCGATAATGAGATCTTCTACAGGTTCCATGAGGAATGCAGGATCGCAGATATAGATGTTCCGGTCATTCCGGGCGTCATGCCCGTTATCAATGCTGCGCAGATAAAGAGGATGGTGTCATTGTGCCACGCATCTTTCCCTGCAAGGTTCCAAAGGATAATCTCGCGCTACGAAGACAATAAAGAGGCGCTTTTCGACGCCGGCATATCTTACTGCTTAAGCCAGATAATCGACCTTCTCGTAAGCGATATAAGCGGCATCCATCTTTACACGATGAATAATCCTCATGTTGCAAGAAGGATCTGTGAAGGAATAAAGAATATAGTCTGATAAGACTTACATTACGGGCGTTGATTCCGGAGTCCTGCCGTTCCTGAACCGGGAGTCGGTGAAAAGACCTGAGATCTTACCGTAGGAGATTATGTTGCCGGTATTGCCATCTTTATCGGTGTCGAGTTCCTTGATGAATTCTCCGAGCTTTTTATTCTGGCCGTTTACCGTGCCCTTAAGTCGTTCGACGGGTGCTTTGAGTGCTATCACGTAGATGTCGAAATTATGCGTATAGCCGTGGCCTATATGGGGACCGTTATAATCAAGCGGTGATGCCCAGCCTTCAGGAAGGGACGTCTCAGTGATCCCGCCTGATCTCCAGTGAAGATATCCGTTCGTATTGGTATCGAACATGTAGACTGCATATACTTTGGCACCTTCAACAGGTTCCCATGAGAGCTGGGGAGACTTGTTCTCTCCTATGTCGGTGTTGGAGATGATATCGTCCCAGACACCGTCATTAAGATCAGTTGAAGTGACTTCGAAGGTGTCATATCCGTCAAGATATCCGCCGCACATGTTGTCTGTCAGCGGATTTACCGTATCTGATGCTGAAGATAAAGCCGGGAGTTCCGTGGTGCCTTCTGTCTTATTACGGCAGCCCGAAAAGCCCAGCACTAAAGCTGTTGATATTATGCAAGCGATCATTCCGGCATTTTTCATTGTTTCTTCAGAATCCTTTTTTACAAGACTTTTGTAATTATATCAAAAGATTTCATTTAGAGGCGAAAAGGCGTATATTCATTCATATAGACCGATTTCCGGGGAAGGGTATAAGGATGGAGAAGATCGATAAGGTGTTCCTGATCCTGAGAAGACGCATTACCGAGTATTTTCAGGGTTTTGGAAGATTCTTTAAGCGGGTTCTGCTTTTGTTTACGCAGGACTATGTCGAGACTGCGCTCTTCATCCTTTTCTGCACGATAATCACGGCCGCAACGACATCGATCCTAAAAAAGCTTCTTGTAAAGGCCATGATGCTGGTCAGCGGAGTCACATATATCGCTCCGGTAAATCTTAAGCAGGTGCTCTTAAATCCGCTCTCGATAATCATGATGCTGCTGTTCGCGGTAATAGTCACGCTCATGTCATTGTTCGAGATCGCAGGACTTCTTCATACATTCTCCGTAGCACAGGCAGGGCGTGAGACGAATCTTACCTGCATGTTCATGGCGGGTTTCCGCGCATGCTGGAAGGCTCTTAATCCGAGGAACTGGCCGATAATGGTATTCATCCTCGTGCTTGTCCCTCTGACAAAGCTCCTGCCGCTGTCCGGTTCGACCTTCAAGCTCATCCTGCCGGGATTCGTTAATCAGACGATCGATTATACAAAGTGGCTTAATGCCCTTTACTACGTCTTATACTGGGTACTGATCCTGTTCCTTGCAGTATATATCTTCTCGATAAACGGCTTTGTCCTGCAGAAGGAATCTTTCTTTAAGAGCTGTTCAAAATCAAGAAAGCTCTGCAAGGGTCACGTTATCGAAGTTTTGCTCAACATGTTCCTTTTGACGGTCATCCTGAACTTTACGATCAATTCGGTTTCTTCGATCATCGTTGTAAACGGAGAGGAACTGATGTCCTTCATGCGCAGAACGGGAAATGTCGTAGCCAAATCCGAAGCCGTCGGAACATATACCTATGTGTTAAGACAGGTCCTTAAGAGCTTCCTGTCTCCCGCGATCAACAATGCGGCGCTGACAGTGCTTTTCTATAAATTCCTGGATGACAAGACCAAGAAAGAGACAGTATCGAGCGAGGTCCATGAACTCAAGGAATATTCGATGAAGAGAACGGTCGCTTTTGTAGTCTCACTGGCAGTTGTCTCACTTGCAATCATCGGTGTCATGACTTACAGGTATTCATATCTTTTCGAGAGCGTTGACAGACCTCTGGTATGCGCTCACAGGGGAGACAATGTTAACGCACCCGAGAACACGATGCCGGCGTTCGAGCTTGCCGCAAGCGAGAACCTTAAATGGATAGAGCTTGATGTCCATCAGACTTCAGACGGCGTCATAGTCTGCAATCACGATTCGACGATCAAGAGAGTTACCGGAAGAAATCTTGCTATCCACGATGCCACATATGAAGACCTCTCCAAGATCGAGCTCGGTCCCTGGATGCCGGGTGAATATGAGCATGTCCACATATGTACGTTAAGAGAGGCGTTAGAGCTCGCGAAAGAAAACGACATGAATGTTCAGGTCGAGCTCAAAGGTCATCCCGCTGATAAGAACTTCGAAGAAAACGTTATCAAAGTTATCAATGAGACCGGCATGCACGACAACGTAATGATAATCGCTCAGGACGCCTCAAGGCTCATGCGCGTAATGGAGATCGACCCCACGATCACGAAGGGTTACTGCATGGTCATCGCCGTAGGTGATCTTAACGATATCGAATATACCGACAACATCACGATAGAAGAGACCTATGTCACGCCAGAGCTCGTACGCGCCATGCACGAGAAGGGAATAAAGGTATTCTGCTGGACAGTCGATCTCGATGATACTGTGCAGTATCTCGTAAGCTGCGACGTCGATGTTATCGGTACGGATAATCCGATGCTGATAAATAATGCGCTGGACAAGGCAGATTATTCAGGAGGGCTCTCAAGAACTGCTCATATCCTGATGCACATGATCGCCAACATGGACAAGTAACAGACGGTCTATGACATTGCTGTTATAAGCATCATCATCTTCACCGTTTAAGTCGAACCAAAGAAATTCCCCGTCACGCTTTATGTTCTTCGCGTCCATTATGCCGCGCAGATAGACCTGCGCTATATGATCTGCACACGCTCTGCAGTCGTAGAGGTCCCTGAGCTTTGCCGCGCCTCTGATATCAAGATCTCTGACCTTCATCACCTTGAGAAGATACATATGGCAGATCCTTGCGGCGTTCTTTCTCGTAAGCTGAAGGTCTTTGAAGACTTCATCCTCAGCTTCAAGCCAGCCTTCTTTGCGCCCGCGCCCGAAAATGCCTTCCTGCTCCATTCCCGCTTTGATGCAGAGCTCTCTTACGAATCCTTCGGTAGTCATGAAACAGGCGTGATCCTTATAACCTTGCTGTCACAGGCGCCGAGTATCCCTGCGCTGAAGACATTGCTCTCAGTCTCTGTTACTTCGCCGGTATAAAGGTCTTTAATGATGTATCTTTCCGCGCTCTCGAAAAGTTCATTATTTACAGCTTTACCGCCGATCATATTCATTATCTGATCTGAAGTTACAGAAGGATCGTCAGTTCTGATATCCTTGCTCAGATTAAAGAATCCAAGCGCGATATCACCGTTTGCAAGAGGCTTTGCGAGGATGTCGATCCTGTTGTTTTCCCTGATGTACTCTTTGTCAGGTTCAGAGCATTCAAACGTCGTGAAAATGCGTTTAGCCTGTACTCCCAGAGGATCCCGGTCTAACGCGATCAGGTCTTCATTTGCGATTATGTTATAGATCTCATCTCCCTTGGAGACTCTTCTTAAGTCAAGTCCCAGCATCAGGGGAGAGTTCATCATGCACCACATAGCCATATGCGAACGGCACATGATGCTGTCGATGCCGTCCATTCCTATGACCAGCATGTCGGGATCGTTCCAGCCCTTTGTAAGTCCCGCGAACTCATCCATTATTACCGCCTTGTTATACTGCGAAGTAATAGACGTCGTATAATCACCTTCCCATGCCGCGGTGCCGTTATTGCCGTCAGATCCGACCTGGAAAGTTATGTCGTTTAATATGCGCCAGGAATCGCCGACTTTGTGCCCCCAGTTCTGAGGCTGGGTCTTTCCCCATTCGCAGATCGAGAAAACGATGTCGCGGTCACCTGCGTTTTCCAGTTCACGCCTGATCCTGGCATATGAATCAAGTGTGTTCTCCTGTCTTCTGTGATTCATTATGCGGATCTTATTTGTGCCTGCCTTAAGTTCTATCTGAATAGCAGGGGATACCTTAAATGCTTCAGGACTTTGCGTAGGAGCCAGGAGTGCGTCAAAGTATATCTTCTCTCCAACGGCAACCTGGAGCCACTGTCCGGTGCCTTCTGAAGCGTCTGAGGCATATGTGACGAAGAGGTCACAGGTTCCGTCTTCGGATGCTTCGACTTCGAAGATGAGTTCGCTTGATCTTGGCCCTGCCGGTGAGTGGTCAGGTGCAGTCCCGTCAAATGTGCCGATCGAAGTCACGTAACCGTCTTTTGCTTCGGCCCTGGTGCCGGTTATATGAGCATCTGCCGCATCGTACCTGATGCCGCGGATCTCGATGCACTTTATGTTCGGTGCGTATGAATATTTCGCATTCTCCGGATCTGCGAAAGTCGCATTGTCCCACATGTAATAGCAGTTATCTACCTTGATGAAGTCTATGTCCCATTTGATGTAGTCTTCGCAGTCGGTCTTCTCATAGCCCCAGATGCCGACCTTTGCGCCTGAACAGAGCCTGTCTCCGATATCGTTATACATGCCGAACTTAAGGCCATGAGAGTGCACGTAATCAGCCATTGCCTTAAAGCCTGAAGGAAACTTTATCTCATCAGATTGGAGATGACCGTTAACACGCTCAGGGTGGTAACATCCGTCGTCCAGCACCACAAACTCGTAGCCGAGTTTATCAAGTTCCAGCTCCTTTATCTTAAGGACCATTGCCTTGGTGAGTTCTTCCGTATTGCCGCTTCCGAAAGCGTTCCAGCTGTTCCAGCCCATTGCAGGGAGGCGGGGCTTTTTCGCGAACAGATCGGAATTATCGAAATCATCGAATCTTAGTCTTGGATCATCAATTGGAGAAGGACCTGTCATGAATGAACTCCTTTGTCAAGTTATAGTTCGATTATAACAAAGAGGCTGCCTCATATGAGACAGCCCCGGTAGTTTTAGATTAGCAGAACCGTTACATGCCTTCAGCACCGCCGGATACCGTCTTGGATCCGACATTGCCGCTTGTACCTGACTGGAGTGTCAGAGTATATGTGTAGTTCTTCTTAAGTGAGAAGGTCTCGCTCGTGCCGTTCTTCAGCTGGAGGTAAGCACCCTTTGCACCGAAGAGGTCCTTCTCGCCATACCACTCTGTACCGTAAGCAACCTTGATGGTATATGTGCCTGCACCGAGCTTGATCGTCGTATTCTTTCCTGCAGCGATGAATGTCTGAGCCACTACTTCGCCGCTGGAATTATAGACTCTGAGGAGAGCGTTGATGCTGGAAGGCGCATTGATCTTCAGGGAGATAGAGCCGCTGCCCTTCTTCATGGAGCCGTTGTCAGGCATGGTCTGCTTGCAGGACTTTGCCTTGTCAGCAGAATCCTTCCATTCGGAGATCTCATTCCATGCAACCATTGCCTTGTAGTATTCGCCGTTATCGTAGAGCGCCTGGGCAGCATCGTACTTCTTATTCAATTCCTCCATCTTGCTCTTTGCTGAATCGTACTGTGCCTTCGAATCAAGGAAGTCACCGAGTTCAGTGAAGATCGCCATGGCCTTCTCGAAATCCAGCTTCTCAACAAGCTGAACAGCGTTATCGTACTTAAGACCCTTAATCGCTGTCTCGAGCAGAGCCTTCTGCTCGTCGTCAGCAGGTTTTACGACGGAATTGATCTTATCGTAATCTGTTGTTCCCTTATCGAAAGCCTCGCTGATGAACTTGTCGTCGTCAGTCTTAGGAGCTTTGATGAATGCGAGGTCGAGATCCTTTGTCTGGATGCCGTAGAGATTTGCGATGATCGTCATCCATGCCTTGTTGTTCTCTGCCAGGTGTGCATCGCAGAGATTTACCTGAACTGCATACTTGTCTTTGAGTGTTGTAAGTGCCGTGAACTTGTTCTTGGCCTCGAAATAGTTCTTGGCGCTCTTATCTGCGAAGGCTTCCTTGACCGTCTCGCACTCGGTCTTAAGTGCAAGGGCCTCATCGCTCTTGGAATCGTCCTCATAGAATTCAATGACTTCGTCAAGGATCGTGATGGCGCCATCGAAATCTTCCTGCTCAATAAGTCCGTCGACCTTCTGGTAGTCGAGTTCGACCTGTGAGCACTGAGCCCAGTACTCTGAATCCTTGAACTTGAAAGTCTGGAGTTCTGTGTAGAGCTGTAAAGATTGCTCGTAATCGCCGTTCTCGAAAGCATCGGTAGCCTTGTTGTACTTCTGTACGAGCAGGTAATAGAAGATGCCGAGACCGGCGCCTGCAAGGATTATTACTGCACCGATGATGCAGAGTGCAATGATCAAAGGCTTCTTTGACTTCTTGGGCTTAGCTTCAACCGGAGCAGCCGCAACAGGAGCTTCAACGGGAGCAGTCTCAGCTGCAGGCCCGGCAGCAGGACCCTCTGCGGGAGCAGGTGCGGGTGCTGGTGCTACATCGATGGGGGAAGCAACTGTTTCCGTGGGATTCTCGATCGGAGCTACTTCAGTAACTTCGGATGAGATAGCTTCAACGGGTTCTAATATGGACGGCTCTGCAGGAGCAGCTTCGGCAGCGGCTTCTTCAGAAGCGGGTGTTTCTTCGATTACGGGTGCATCCTCAGCTGCAGTTTCTTCAGCGGGAGCCTCTTCTGCGGGAGTCTCTTCAGAGGGTGTTTCAGCAGCAGGAGTATCCTCTGCAGCTGCTTCAGCGGCGGGCTCTTCAGACTTGACTTCAGGTGCAGCTTCTTCGGCAGGTGCCTCTGCTTCAGGTGCTTCTACGGCAGTTCCGCAGAAAGGACAGAACTTACCGCCTTCGATCTCTTTTCCACAATTGGAGCAAATCATATCTATTCCTCACTTTTTGTAATGTTTCCGGGTTGTCAGGTTACATTGGAGAATTAAGAAAACCTATCCCCCTTATATATTTGCAAGTATATCGTACAAGTAAAAGATAAACAATGATTTGCATATGTGTTCGAAAGACCTTTCATAAAGGCAGCGGGCTTAAGTCTGTACTATAATGTGGCTATCACTTTTCGGAGGGGCATATGAAGAAAGCTCTTAAATCTATGGCGTTGATCCTTGCAGGCGCACTCTGCCTTTCTGCCTGCAGCAAAGGAACTGAAACAGAATCAGAAAGCACATCAGAGACTGTTGTCTCATCCGGGACGGAAAGCACTGAGCCTTCCGGCAACGGCGGTTTCAGCGGTATCTCCGGCGGCAGCCATTCAGTTAAGGATCTGACCTGCAAGGGCAAGGGCTATGAAGGTATCGAAGGGACCGGAGACTATAACTACGGTGAGGCTTTGCAGAAGTCCGTTCTCTTTTATGAACTGCAGAGAAGCGGTAAGCTCCCCGAAAATACCAGATGCAACTGGAGAGGAGATTCCGCCCTTACGGACGGTGCCGACAATAACCTGGATCTTACCGGCGGCTGGTATGATGCCGGCGATAACGTGAAGTTCAATCTGCCGATGGCATATTCCGCAGCAATGCTCGGCTGGTCTGTCTTAGAGGACAAAAAGGCCTATGAAGAGAGCGGTCAGTATGAATATATCTTGGGCGACATCAAGTGGGTCACCGATTACCTTATAAAGTGCCATCCTGAAGACGAGGTCTTCTACTATCAGGTAGGTGACGGAAATGCCGATCACTCATGGTGGGGTCCCTGCGAGGTCATGACCATGAACAGGCCTTCGTATAAGGTCACGAAGGATAACCCCGGATCTGCGGTTACAGGCGAAGCAGCTGCCGCTCTGGCCATCGCTTCTATTGTCTTCAAGGATACTGACAATGATTATTCCAGGCTCTGCCTGGAGCACGCGAAGAGCCTCTATGCTTTTTCGGATTCTGCAAAGAGCGATGCGGGCTATACTGCCGCAAACGGCTTCTATAATTCATGGAGCGGCTTTTACGATGAGCTCTCCTGGGCAGGCTGCTGGCTTTATACCGCAACGGGCGACAGCAAATATCTGGATAATGCGAAAACCTGTTTTGCCAAGGCCGGCCACGACTTTGACTGGGCGCTCTGCTGGGATGACGTTCATATCGGCGCAGCTCTGCTGCTCGCAAGGATAACCGGTGACAAAGCCTATAAGGATGAGATCCAGAAGCACCTGGATTTCTGGTCCTGCGGCACTTCGGACGGAAAGAAAATAACTTATTCTCCCAAAGGTCTTGCGTGGCTCGACCAGTGGGGTTCGTTAAGATATGCGACTACAACGGCTTATGTCGCTGCGGTTTACAGCAGGTGGGACGGATGCCCTTCCGACAAGGTATCGGTATATTGGGATTTCGCAGTATCTCAGGCCAATTATGCATTGGGTTCTTCGGGAAGGTCTTATGTCGTAGGCTTTGGCGAGAACCCGCCTTCGCACCCCCACCACAGGACAAGCCAGGGTTCTTACTGCGACAACATGAATGAGCCCTCCGAATTCAGGCATACCCTGTACGGCGCTCTGGTCGGAGGACCGGATGCTTCTGACGGCTATACGGATACGGTAACCGATTACTGCAAGAATGAGGTTGCCTGCGATTATAACGCCGGATTCACGGGCCTTCTTGCAGCGATGTATTCGAAGTATCACGGCAAGACCCTCATTGATTTCGGTGCAGTGGAGGATGTCCCTTCAGACGAGTATTCGGCAGAGTGCAGCCTTAATGTTCAGGGCAATGATTTTGCAGAGATAAAAGCGTTCATATATAACAAGACTGCATGGCCTGCAAGAGCAGCAGACAAGCTCGAATTCAGATACTATGTCGATCTTTCGGAAATCTACAAGGCAGGCGGAGACGCAGCCGGAGTCAAGATCTCAACGAATTACATGCAGTCGGGAAGAGTCGACGGACTTAAGGTCTGGAATGAGAAAAACCACATTTACTATCTGTCCGTAGTCTTCGATGACGGCAGTTTAAGACCCGGCGGACAGTCGCAGTATAAATCCGAGATCCAGGTAAGGATGACGAGCCCCAACGGCGCATGGGATAACGGCAATGACTTCTCATACGGCAAGGGCGCAGTACTGCTTGATGACGGAAAGCTCGTGTTCGGCACGCTGCCTGATGAGGAGGGCACCGGCTCAGGTGAATCTGCAGGCGGGACAGTACCTTCTGGTGAGACCGGTGCGGCAACTCAGACCGGAGCCGCAGGCGGTTCGGGAACAGCGTCATCCGGTGACTTAAGCATCAGGATGAACTACGACAATAACAACTCCAATGCAAATGCGATCGCAGGCACACTGGAGATAACAAATAACGGTAATTCCACGGTCGATCTGTCGAAGATAAAGATCAATTACTACTTTACAAAAGACGGCGGAGAGATGGTTTTCGACTGCTATCACGCAGCGACTAATTCCGCTTCAGGCAAGTATACCGCGCTGACCGATAAGGTTAAGGGAACTTATTCTGCCGCTACGGGCGAAGATCGTGATACATGCCTTACGATTACGGTAGGAAGCGGCTCTCTTGCCAAGGGGGACACGCTGACCATAAGCTTCAGCTCGCACAGGTCCGACTGGCAGAATATGAACCTTGCTAACGACTGGTCGCATAAGAGCGTTGATAATATCGAGATCGTGAAGTAAGCGGTCTTGAATAGCTGAATAGATGCGTCTGTCTTTTTTGCCCGATTTTTCGCGGAAAAAGATAGAAAATCGGTTTTTTCTATCTTTTTTCGATAATTTCAATGCAAAAAAGATAGTAAGTTGAAGCAGCAACGCAAAAG